>TBL_comb47_HYPODRAFT_10002843_pt1 | contig 21007 bp, 21 predicted proteins | sample TroBogypolimnion_40_FD_10682 | JGI IMG/M metagenome (IMG submission 10682) | reverse complement strand
AATACGTCCACATGGTCACCGCCTCGGCCCTGATCGTCACCCTGTTCTTCGGCGGCTGGGCGATCCCCTTCGTCGCCGACCCGCCGGTGCTGCTGTCGGTGGCGGCGTTCGCGGTCAAGCTGGTGTTCTTCTGCTGGGTGTTCATCTGGGTGCGCTGGACCATCCCCCGGTTCCGGTTCGACCAGCTGATGTTCCTGGGCTGGAAGGTGATGTTGCCCTTGAGTCTGGGCAACCTCCTGCTCCAGGCCTGGCTGATGCATGGGGGGGCCTGAACCATGGCCGTCGTGGTCAAGAAAGTCGAACTCACTTGGCTGGACCGGACCTACGTCTGGCCGGTGCTCATGGGCATGGTCATCACCATGCGCCACTTCATCAAGCAGATCACCACCCGGTCCAGCAAGCGCTTCACGATCCCCTACCCGGACCGCAAGCGGGCCACGGCGCCCGGCTACCGGGGCCTGCACGAGCTCAAGCGGTTCCAGGACGGCTCCATCAAGTGCGTGGCCTGCTTCATGTGCGCGGAGGCCTGCCCTGCCCGGTGCATCACCATCGAGTCCGAGGAATTCGGCGACATCAACAAGACCCAGGGCTTCCAGGAGAAGCGCCCGGCGGTCTTCAAGATCGACATGCTCCGGTGCATCTACTGCGCCATGTGCGAGGAAGCCTGCCCCAAGGACGCCATCTGGCTCCGCCCCGACTACGAGCAGGCCTCCTACGACCGGCTCTCCATGCAGTTCGGCAAGTGGGACCTCATGAACACCTACGCGGACCTGGACGGCAAGCCCCGGATCACCGAGGACCCGTCCCCCACCGTGCCGCGCCCGCCCCTTGAACCCTAGGACCGACCCATGTTCCTGATCTTCGCCCTCATCACCCTCGTCGGCGCCGTGGCGCTGGTCTTCCAGCGCAATCTGGTGGTGGCGGGGCTCTGCCTGGTGCTCAGCTTCATGGGGGTGGCCGGGCTGTTCCTGCTGCTGGCCAACCCGGTGGCCGCGGCCCTGCAGATCATCGTCTACTCGGGCGCCATCGTCGTGCTGCTGCTGTTCGTGATCATGCTGCTCAACGAGCACCAGGAGGAGGCGGCGCTGAAGGCCCGGCCCCTGCAGCGCTGGATCTCGGCCGCGGTGGTCCTGGCCCTGGGCGCCGGGGTGGTGAAGCTGGTGGCGGGCTCTCCGGTCCTGCGCAGGCTGGACGCGGCGCCCATGCCGGCGCCCATGACCCTGGGCGCCCTGGGCAACGTGCTGTTCAGCGACCACCTGCTGGCCTTCGAAGTGGCCGGCCTGCTGCTGCTGGCGGCCATGGTCGGCGCGGTGGCGCTGGTGAAGCGGGACTTGTGACGGAGCCGAGCATGACCACCCTGAGTTCCATCCTCGCAGGCTCCCTCCAGGGCTACATCCTGGTGTCCCTGCTGCTGTTCCTCGTCGGCCTGGGGGCGGTGCTCGGCCGGCGCTCCATCCTGATCCAGTTCATGGGGGTCGAGCTCATGCTGAACGCCGCCAACGTGGCCCTGCTGGCCTTCGCCCGGTTCCGGGGCGGGGACGCCCAGGGCACCGCGTTCTACCTGTTCATCATCGCCGTGGCCGCCTGCGAGGCCGCGGTGGGGCTCGCCCTGGTGGTGGGGCTCTACCGCCACCGGCAGACGACCGACACCGACCGCGCCGACGCGCTGAAACAGTGAGGGCCTGATGCTGAAGGTCGCTTGGCTCATTCCCATCCTGCCCCTCCTGGGGTCGGCCTTCCACGGGCTGCTGGGCCGGAGGCTGGGCAAGGCCGCGGTCACCGCCGTGGCCCTGGGCTGCATGCTGGTCCCGCTGGTCCTGTCCGGGCTGGCCCTGCTGGCCGTCCAGGCCGCCCCGGGCCGCCGGATCGACCTGCCCTACTTCGAATGGATGGCCGCCGGGTCCATGCACGTGCCGTTCGGCCTGGTGCTGGATTCGCTCAGCTCGGCCATGGCCCTGGTGGTCACCGGGATCGGCACCCTCATCCACCTCTATTCGGTGGGCTACATGTGGGAGGAGGAGGGCTACGCCCGCTACTTCTGCTACCTGAACCTGTTCGTGTTCTTCATGCTGACCCTGGTCCTGGGCTCCTCCCTGCCGCTGCTGTTCGTGGGCTGGGAAGGGGTCGGCCTCTGCAGCTACCTGCTCATCGGCTACTACTTCGACACCGAGCTCGCCTCCGCCGCCGGGCTCAAGGCCTTCCTCTTCAACCGGGTGGGCGACCTGGGCATGACCATGGGGATGATGGCCCTGTTCGCCGCCTTCGGCACCCTCACCGTGGGCGAGATCCTGGTGAAGGCCGGGCACCTGGGGCCGGAAGCGGGCTTCGGCGTGCTCACCTTCGCCACCCTCATGATGTTCGTGGGCGCCACCGGCAAGAGCGCCCAGATCCCCCTCTACCTCTGGCTGCCCGACGCCATGGCCGGGCCCACCCCGGTGAGCGCGCTGATCCACGCCGCCACCATGGTCACCGCCGGCATCTACCTGATCTGCCGGCTGGCCCCGCTGTTCCTGCTCACCCCCATCACCCTCACCACGGTGGCCTGGGTGGGCGGCGCCACCGCCCTGTTCGCCGCGACCATCGGCCTGTTCCAGCGCGACATCAAGAAGGTGCTGGCCTACTCCACCGTCTCCCAGCTGGGCTACATGTTCCTCGGCCTGGGCTCGGCCGGTTTCGCCGCGGGCTTCCTGCACCTGTTCACCCACGCCTGGTTCAAGGCCCTGCTGTTCCTGGGCGCCGGCAGCGTGATCCACGCCATGCACCACCAGCAGGACCTGTTCCGCATGGGCGGGCTCAAGGCCAAGCTGCCGGTCACCTTCTGGACCATGGTCATCGCCACCTTGTGCATCATGGGCTTCCCCGGCACCTCCGGGTTCTTCAGCAAGGACGAGATCCTGTTCCTGGCCTGGCACAAGAGCCCGGGGCTCTACGCCATGGGCCTGCTGGGCGCGGCCTGCACCGCCTTCTACATGTGGCGGCTGATGGCGCTGGCCTTCTGGGGCGAGCCCCGGGACCGCCACGCCTTCGACCACGCCCATGAAAGCCCGGCCACCATGACCGTGCCCCTGGCGCTCCTGGCCGCGGGCGCCCTGCTGGCGGGCCTGCTGGGACTGCCCAAGATCTGGGGCGGCAGCTTCGCCATCGAGGCCTGGCTGGAGCCGGCCCTGACCTTCGGCCGGGCCGAGCTCGCCCCCGCCGCGGCCGAGCACGGCGGCGACGCGCTGGCCTGGGGGCTCATGGCCCTCTCCACCACCGTCGCCCTGGCCGCCGGCTACACCGGCTTCCGCATCTACCGGCGCGGGCCGGCGGCGGAGGAGGCCTTCGCCGCGCGGTTCCCGGCCCTGTACCGGACGCTGTCCAGCAAGTACTACGTGGACGAAGCCGTGGAGGCCTGCATCCTCGGTCCCGCCCGCTGGGGCGGCAACCTCCTGTGGAAGGCCTTCGACGTCATCATCATCGACGGCATCGGGGTGAACCTCCCCGGGGCGCTGACCCGGGCCTCGGGGGACATCGCCGTGCTGGCCCAGACCGGGCGGGTGCGCAACTACGCTCTGGGCATGGCCATCGGGGCTGTGCTCCTGCTCTGGATCTTCTTGAAGTAGGATGCCGCCGTGATCACCGCCTGGATCAATTCCCACCTCCTCAGTTTCCTCGTGTTCGCGCCCATGCTATGGGGGCTCGCCCTGCTGCCGCTGTCGGAGCGCCAGGCGCCCCTGGCCAAGCTGCTGGGCCTCCTGGGCAGCACCGGGGTCCTGGTGGTGGCGGCCAGCCAGCTGCTGCACCTGCCCGCGGACGCCCTGGGCCAGGTCTGGGCCGAGCGGTTCCCCTGGTTCACCGCCGTGGGCATCCCGGTGGACTACCACCTGGCCGTGGACGGGCTGAACCTCTGGCTGGTGCTGCTCACCACCTTCCTGGTGCCGCTGACCCTCCTGGGCACCTGGAACAGCATCAAGGAGCGGCCCGGGACCGCGGTGGCCCTGTTCCTCATGCTGGAGACCGGCATGCTGGGCGCCCTGGTGGCCCAGGACCTGTTCGTGTTCTACCTGTTCTGGGAGGCCATGCTGCTGCCCATGTACTTCCTCATCGGGGTCTGGGGCGGCGACGAGCGCAAGTACGCCGCCACCAAGTTCGTCCTGTTCACCCTGTCCGGCTCGCTGCTGTGGCTGGTGGCCCTGCTGTTCCTGGCCGGCAAGGCCGGCAGCTTCGCCCCGGGGGTCATGGCCCAGGCGGTGACGGCCCTGCCGTTCGCCACCCAGAGCACCCTGTTCCTCGCCTTCGCCCTGGCCTTCGCCATCAAGGTGCCGCTGTTCCCGCTGCACACCTGGCTGCCGGACGCCCATACCCAGGCGCCCACGGGCGGCTCGGTGATCCTGGCCGGCGTGCTGCTGAAGCTGGGCTCGTACGGCTTCCTGCGCTTCGCCCTGCCCATGTTCCCGGACGCCGCCGCGCACTACGCCCAGCTGCTGGCGGTGCTGTCGGTGGCGGCGATCATCTACGGCGCCCTGGTGGCCATGGTCCAGACCGACATCAAGAAGCTGGTGGCCTATTCCTCGGTGAGCCACATGGGCTTCATCATGCTGGGCATCGCCTCCATGACCGTGCTGGGCACCCAGGGCGCCATGCTGCAGATGCTCAACCACGGCATCTCCACCGGCGCCCTGTTCCTGCTGGTGGGCATGCTCTACGACCGGGCCCACACCCGCAGGATCGCCGACTTCGGCGGGGTGGCCCTGAAGATGCCGGTGTTCACCGCCTTCTTCCTGATCGTGACCCTCAGCAGCATCGGCCTGCCCCTGACCAACGGGTTCGCCGGCGAGTTCCTGATCCTGAACGGCGCCTACACCTCCGGCTTCGCCTGGGGCCGGGCCCTGGCCTGCGTGGCCACCCTGGGGGTGCTGCTCAGCGCGGTCTACATGCTCTGGATGGTCAAGCGGGTGTTCTGGGGCCCGGCCAACGTCCAGGAGGACAGCGGCACCGCCCACCTGCACGACGACCTCAACGGCCGGGAGATCGCGGTCATGCTGCCCATCGTCGTGCTCATCTTCTGGATGGGCGTCCATCCCCAGACCTTCCTGGGGGCTTCCGAAAGGCAGGTGGGGCAGATGCTGATCCAGCAACGGGCGCCCCGGCCCGTCCCGGGCCCGTTCGCCGAGGTGAAGCCGTGACCCTGACCCCCGCCGAGCTCTCCGCCCTCCTGCCCCTGCTCATCCCGGCCCTGGGCGCCTGCCTGCTGCCCATCGCCTGCCTCGATTCCGACCAGGCCACGGTCAAGTGGATCCGGGCCAGCATGTTCTTCATCGCCCTGCTGGCGCTCACCGGCGCCTTCTTCTACCTGACCCGGCTCTGGGCCACGGGCGCCCAGCCCAGCTTCGGGGCCCTGCGCATGGACCGGCTGGCCCAGTTCGGCGGCATCTTCGTGCTGGTCGCCGCGGCCATGGCCGTGCTCCAGCTCTGGGACCACCTGCACCAGGAAGGCTGGGTGAAGGGCGAGACCCTCGCGCTGCTGCTCTTCTCGGTGGTGGGGATGATGCTGTTCGCCGCCACCGGCAACCTGCTGCTGCTGTTCCTGGCGCTGGAGCTCCTGTCCCTGCCCCTGTACGCCCTCACCGCCACGGTGCGGATGCGGGCCCGGGCCATGGAGGGGGGCATGAAGTACTTCCTCACCGGGGCCGTGGCCTCGGCCTTCTTCCTCATGGGCTCGGTGCTGCTCTACGGCGCCACCGGCAGCCTGGACATCGCGGTCATCGGCGCCCGGTTGGCCAGCGGCGCGGTGGATCCCATCGCCCTGGCCGGGGCGGCCATGCTGCTGCTGGGCTTCCTGTTCAAGATGAGCGTGGTGCCCTTCCACCAGTGGACCCCGGACGTCTACGAGGCCGCGCCCCACCCCATCGCCGGCTTCATGTCGGTGGCCACCAAGGGCGTGGCGGTCCTGGCCCTGATGCGGGTGATGGCCCTGGGCCTGCCCGCCGTCGGGCTCCAGATGCGCTCGGCCCTGGCGCTGCTGGCGGTGCTTTCCCTGGTGCTGGGCAACCTGGCCGCCCTGGCGCAGAGCAGCCTCAAGCGGATGCTGGCCTACTCCAGCATCAGCCACGCCGGCTACCTGCTGCTGGGCCTGGTGGCGGGCACCCCCGGCGCCTACGCCGGGATGCTGTTCTACCTCCTGGCCTACCTGGCCATGAACATGGGCGCCTTCGGCGTGCTCTCCGCCTTCGGGCTGGTGGGCGACCAGGTCGGCTACGACCAGCTCAAGGGCCTGGGCTGGAAACGGCCGGGCCTGGCGATCGCGGTCAGCCTCTGCATGTTCTCCCTGGCCGGGCTGCCGCCGATGGCCGGCTTCTACGGCAAGTACATGATCTTCAAGGAGCTGATCCTGCAGGGGCACGTCGGCCTGGCGGTGCTGGGGGTCCTGGCCAGCCTGGTGTCGGTCTACTACTATCTGGCGGTGCCGGTGGCGCTGTTCATGGACAAGCCCTCGGGACAGGAGCAGCGCGAGGCCGCGGAGCGGCCGGCGGTGGTGGCCCCGTTCGCCGGCGCCACGGTGCTCATCTGCGGGTTCCTGGTATTGGCCCTGGGCCTGATGCCGGGAACCGTCATGGCCGCCTTCGCCCGGAAGGCGGTCCAGGAAACCCTCACCCTCGCCCCCTGACCCGCATTTCCGGGCCAGTCTCAACCTTTTGGCCGTTCGCCGCCTCCCTTTGGCAGGCAGATGATTGTCAAGGGTTCCCGTCCCAGAGGTTTAAAGATGAAGAAAGCAACATGGATCGGGTCGGTCGCGGCCCTGGTGGCCGTGGCGTCCGCCGGGTTCCTGGTCCTGCGGAACGGCAAGGAAGAGGTCAGGTGGCGCACCGCCAAGGTGGACAAGGGCAGCATCACCCAGCGGATCACCGCCACCGGCACGGTCAACGCGCTGATCCAGGTGCCGGTGGGCACCCAGGTCTCGGGGGTGGTGGTGGCCCTCACCGCCGACTTCAACAGCCTGGTCAAGAAGGGCCAGGTCATCGGCCAGATCGATCCCACCCAGTGGCGGACCAACGTCAAGGACGCCGAGGCCGGGCTGCAGCGGGCCCAGGACACCCTGCTCCAGGCCCAGGTGGACTACAAGCGCAACCAGGAGCTCTGGAAGAGCCGGCTGCTGGCCGACGCCGACCTGGACGCCCGGAGCCTGGCCCTCAAGATCGCCCAGGGCAACCTGGAATCGGCCAAGGCGACCCTCGCCACCGCCAAGAACAACCTCAGCTACTGCACCATCAAGGCCCCGGTGGACGGGGTGGTGGTGAACCGGCTGGTGGACGTGGGCCAGACCGTCGCGGCCAGCTTCTCCACCCCCAACGTATTCACCATCGCCCAGGATCTCTCCCGGATGAAGGTCTCGGCCGCCATCGACGAGGCCGACATCGGCCAGGTGCGGGTGGGGCAGCGGGCCTTCTTCACCGTGGACAGCTACCCGGACAAGCAGTTCAAGGGGGTGGTGAGCGAAGTGCAGCTCAATCCCACCATCACCAACAACGTGGTGACCTACAACGTGGTCATGGAGGTCACCAACGAGCCCCGGTCCGGCTACACCCCGCCCGCCGAAGGCGGGGCGCGGCCCGGGCCCCGGCCCGGAACGGGCGCGCCCGCCGCCGGCAGGCGCGCCGGCCAGGGCCGTCCGGCCGCGCCCGGCACCGCCACCCTGGAATACTCGACGGCCCGCTACATGCCGCCCGGCAGCCCCGTCTACAAGGGCGACCTGGCCCTGTTCCCCGGCATGACGGCCAACTGCACGATCGTCACCAACCGCAAGGAGGACACCCTGCGGGTGCCCAGCGCGGCCCTGCGCTTCAACCCGTCCGCCTTCGTCGCCATGGAGGACCGGAAGCCCGCCGCGGCCGCCGCCGCCCCGCGCCCGGCCGGAGGCCCCGGGGGCGGCGCCGCCAGGGGCATGGTCGCCAAGCGGGAAGACCGCCTGTGGACCCTGGCCGACGGCAAGCCCAAGGCCGTCTCCTGCGTGGCCGGGGTCAGCGACGGCACCTTCACCGAGGTGTCCGGCGAGGCCGTCAGCGAAGGGATGGCGGTGCTCACCGGGGTCGACGACTTCAAGAAGTCCCTGCCCCAGGGCGGTTCGCCCCTGGGCGGCGGCATGCGCCACTGACATGGCCATTCTCGAATTCCTCAAGCTGGCGCTGTTCGCCATCACCCGCAACAAGACCCGGGCCTTCCTCACCATGCTCGGCATCATCATCGGGGTGGGGGCGGTGATCGCGATGATCGGCATCGGCGAAGGCTCGCGCAAGGCCTCCATCGACATCATCCAGAACATGGGCTCCAACATGCTGACCATCTTCAACGGCGGCGGCGCCCAGAACACCCGCATGGGGCCCTTGGGCCTGGGCAGCGTGGCGGTCCTGCAGGAGGCCGATGCCGAGGCGATCGAGCACGAGCTGAAGGATTCCAGCGTGGTGGCCGCCACCCCCCAGGTGCGCAGCAACCGCGCCGTGGTCTACCAGAACAACAACGACTTCACCAGCATCCAGGGCTCGGGGGTGCAGTTCCCGCAGATCCGCGGCTGGGAGGTGCAGAGCGGCCGGTTCTTCACCGAGCAGGAGACCCGGGGGCTGGCCAAGGTCTGCGTGCTGGGCACCACGGTCCGGGACACCCTGTTCCCCGGCGGCGAGGATCCCATCGGCAAGACCATCCGCATCGCCCACTTGCCCTTCGAGGTGGTGGGGGTGCTGGAATCCAAGGGCGCCGGCATGATGGGCGACCAGGACGACGTGGTGGTGGCCCCCTACACCACGGTGATGCGCAAGATCCAGGGCTCCGACCACATCCAGAACATCCTGGTGAGCGCCCAGGAAGGCAAGGCGGACCTGGCGGAGCTGGAGATCACCGCCCTGCTGCGCCAGCGCCTGCGGCTCGCCCCCAAGGACGAAAACACCTTCATGATCCGCAAGCAGGACGACTGGGTGAAGATGCAGGACCAGCAGGCCGGCGTGCTCACCACCTTCCTGGCCCTGGCCGCCAGCATCTCCCTGCTGGTGGGCGGCATCGGCATCTCCAACATCATGCTGGTGAGCGTCACCGAGCGGACCCGGGAGATCGGCGTGCGCCGGGCCCTGGGCGCCACCCGGGCCAACATCCTCTGGCAGTTCCTCACCGAGGCGGTGGTGCTGTCCATCCTGGGCGGGGTGATCGGGGTCGGCTTCGCGGTGCTGACCATCTGGATCCTGAAGACCTTCACCGCCCTGCCGGCCGTCACCGATGTCTGGGCCGTGGTCCTGGGGCTGGGCTTCAGCGGCGTGGTGGGCGTCGCCGCCGGCTTCCTGCCCGCGCTCAAGGCGGCCAGGCTGGATGTCATCGACGCGCTGCGCTATGAATAAGGAAATTGAATGACCGCCAAGGACCCCTATCAGGCGCTCCGGTTCCGGGAGTACCGGTGCTTCCTCTCCGGGGCCTTGGCCCTGACCATGGCCACCCAGATCCAGACCCTGGCCATGGGCTGGCAGGTCTACCACATCACCCGGGACCCCCTGTCCCTGGGCCTCATCGGCCTGGCGGAGGCGGTGCCGTTCCTGGGGCTGGCGCTCATCGGCGGCTACGCCGCGGACCGCATGGACCGCCGCCGGCTGTCCCTGCTGGCCCTGGCGGCCCTGCTGCTGGGGGCCGTGCTGCTGCTGGCGCTGAACCTGGGCGCCGCCCCGCGCCTGGCCTGGCCGTTCTACGCCATCCAGGCCCTGGCCGGGGTGGGCCGGGCCTTCTACCGCCCGGCCTCCCAGGCCCTCAGCACCGAGCTGGTGCCGGTGGAGGCCTACCTGAACGCCGCCACCTGGCGCAGCTCATCGTTCCAGCTGGCCCAGGTGCTGGGCCCGGCCCTGGGCGGGCTGATCCTCGGGTTCGGCAGCGCCGCCATGGCCTACCTGGCCGAGGGGCTGCTCATGGGCTCGGCGGTGGTGTCCATGCTCATGGTGGCGCCCCGTCCCCGGGCCATGAAGCAGACCCGGCTGCTCAAGAGCCTGGGCGAGGGCGTCGTCTTCGTGTTCCGGCACCGGATGCTGCTCAGCACCATGTCGCTGGACCTGTTCGCGGTGCTGTTCGGCGGCGCCGTGGCGCTGCTGCCGGTGTTCGCCTCGGAGGTCCTGAAGGTGGGCCCCCAGGGCTTCGGCCTGCTGCGCACCGCCCCGGCGGCGGGCTCCGTGATCATGGGCCTGTGGCTGGCGCACCATCCGCCCCAGTACCGGGCCGGGCTGGTGCTGCTGGCCTGCGTCGCCGGCTTCGGGCTGTGCTGGATCGGTTTCGCCCTCTCCCTGAGCTTCTGGCTGTCCATGGCCCTGCTGGCGGTGAGCGGGGCCTTCGACAACGTCAGCGTGGTGCTGCGCAGCACCCTGCTCCAGGCCCGGACCCCGCCCGAGATGATGGGCCGAGTCCAGGCGGTGGGCGGGTTCTTCATCGGCTCCAGCAACGAACTGGGCGCCTTCGAGTCCGGGGTGGCCGCCAGGCTGCTGGGGGTGATCCCGTCGGTGGTGTTCGGCGGCTGCATGACCCTGGGGATCGTCGGCTTCACCGGCTGGAAGGTGCCGGAGTTGAGGAACCTCAAGAAGATCCTGGGTTAGCCGAGCCGAATGGTCAGCGCGCCGCCCAGGATCGCCACCAGGCCTCCCCACTCGATGCGCGCGGCTTCCTCGTAGCGGCCGGCTTCCAGGCGCAACAGCAGACCGACTTTCTCCTCCGGGTCCACGATCAGGTATTCGGGGATGCCGGCCGCTTCGTAGAGCCAGCGCTTGCGGACGGTGTCCTTGGCGGCGGTGTTGGGGCTGAGGATCTCCACCACCACGTCGGGCGGACCTTCGATGCCCCGGGCGCTGCGCTTGGCGGGATCGCAGACGATGAGGATATCGGGCTGGACCACGCCGCCTTCAAGGAAGACATCCGTGGGGGCGGCAAGGACCTGGCAGCCTCCGCCCGTCCCCTTCCTGGCCTCCTCCAGTTGATTGGCGATCTGGACGGACAAGGCCATGCTCAGTTCCTGGTGCCCAAGCGATGGGGCAGGCGTCATGTCGTAGGCGACGCCATGGATCAGCTCCCAGCGCCCATCCCAGGTTGCCCAGTCGGCAAGCGTATAGGGCGGAGGTTTGAGTTGCGGGAGGCTCATGGGCGCTGCGCTGTCTTCAGGGGGTTCTGGATACATGACCACTTCCGGAAAGGAGCCTGGTTCGCCTCAGGATACTCCCGCCCGTCAGAGGGAAGTGCCGGGAACCTCCCGCGAGGTTCCCGGCCCCCTTCATTCCGTTCTACTTGAGCGCCTTCAGGGCCGCGTCGTAGTTGGGCTCGTTGGCGATCTCGCCCACCAGCTCGGTGTGCAGCACCTTGCCTTCGGCGTCCAGGACCACCACGGAGCGGGCCAGGAGCCCGCGCAGGGGGCCGTCGGTGAGGGTGACGCCGTAGGCCGCGCCGAACTCGGGGCTGCGGAAGGTGGAGGCGGGGACGACCTTGTCCAGGCCTTCGGTGGAGCAGAACCGCCCGGCGGCGAACGGCAGGTCGGCGGAGATGCAGAGCACGACGGTGTTGGGCACCTTGCTGGCTTCGGCGTTGAACTTGCGCACCGAGGTGGCGCAGGTGGGGGTGTCGATGCTGGGGAAGATGTTCAGCACCAGCCGCTGGCCCTTGAAATCAGCGGCGCTGGCGGCGCTCAGATCGGTGCGGGTCAGGCTGAAGGCGGGTGCCTGGCTCCCCACCCGGGGAAGCTCCCCGGAGGTGTGGAAGGGATTTCCTTTGAGGGTTACTTGAGCCATGGACTCCTCCAATGATCGGGGCCCTCGCGGGCCGGACGCATATTACGACCGATACACCATTGGCTCCGCGGGGGCAAGAAGAAGTAAACTGTATTATCGGAGGATTGAATGAAACTGCTGCGCATCAATCACTTGGGCATCGCCTCTCCCACCCTCGACGAGGCCATGGGCCGCATGGGCAAGCTGTTCGGAATGGAAGTGGAGCACATCGAGGAAGTAGCCTCCCAGAAGGTGAAGACGGCCTTCTTCTCGGTGGGCCCCAGCACCCTCGAGTACCTGGAACCCACCGACCCGGCCAGCCCCATCGGCAAGTTCATGGAAAAGAAGGGCCCCGGCATCCACCACGTGGCGTTCGAAGTGGACGACGTGGACGCCGCGGTCAAAGAACTGCTGGGCAAGGGCATCCGGATGATCGACCAGGAGCCGCGGGCCGGCGCCCACGGCAGCCGCATCGCCTTCATCCACCCGGCCGAGACCGGCGGGGTGCTGATGGAGCTGTGCCAGTCCGCGGCCCAGCACTAGACGGCGGCCACTTAAGCATTCGGGTTCCAAACGATCGTCAGGGTCGTCCCGGTCGGTTGCTGCCGCAACCGCCGGGACGGATTCGCAGTCCCGAACCGACATCAGTGTCCCAGAACACGGGAAAACATATTAACGAGGCGCGGATTCCTGCTTTCCAGTGAATGGGGACACTCAGGCAGGGAGCAAAGCCGACCCCGTCACGGCGGTTGCGAAGCAACCGGCCGAGACGACCCTGATGAAAGTCCGGGACACGGGCGATCCCGTCCTAGACTTTCCCGGCGAGGTTGTCCTGGAAGAGGTGGAAGATCCACCAGCAGAGCTGGCCGAGCACCAGGATGGCGATGAACCACTTCAGCAGCTTCATAGGGGTCAGGAAGGCCTCCTGATCCCGCCGGGGCCGCAGGTCCTGGAGCGGGGGCCGCTGGGGCGGCGGGGAATCTTCCAGCTCGATCTTCACCGCCGGGGGCTGGGTGTAGGAGGGCACCGGGCGGGGCGGGGTGCTGCGTCCGGCGGTGCTGCGCCCCCCGTTGGCCGCGCCGTCGGCGGCCTTGCCCGCGGCCTCGGTCTCGGGCCTGGCCCGGAGCCGGCGGATGGGCACGATGTCGCCGGCGTAGTCGTCGTGCCGGAACAGGTCGTTGATCCGGTCGTGGGCCGCGGGCTCCAGGGGATAGGCGTCCACCAGGGCCATCAGGAACTCCATCAGGGTTCCCGGCCGGTCGTCCGGATCCTGGGCCAGGGCCGCGCGGAAGGCCTTGGCCAGGTCCCCGGACATGCCCTTGGGGAACACCGGCGGGTCCATGAGCACATGGGTGACGACTTCGGCCACGGTGTTGCCGGGGTGGGGCAGCAGGCCGGTGAGCAGCTCGAAGGCGGTGACGGCGAAGCTGTAGCGGTCGGAGCTGGGGGTCGGCTCGGAGCCCCGCAGCAGCTCGGGCGCGCTGTAGGCGGGCGAGCCGAGGAACTCCCCGGCGTGGGTCGCCGTCGGGCCCATGGTCTTGGCGATGCCGAAGTCCATGAGCTTGACCCGCCCGGTCTCGGCCACCAAAATGTTCTCCGGCTTCACGTCCCGGTGCACGATGGCGTGCCGGTGGGCGGCGCGCAGGGCCCGCATGGTCTGGATGAGGATGGCGAACCGGGTCTCCAGGTCCAGGGTGCCTTCGCGGATGAAGAAGCCCAGGTTGTTGCCTTCGACGTATTCCATGGCGATGAAGGGGCCCACCCCGGGCTCCTCGCCGACGTCGAAGATGGTGACGATGTTCGGGTGGTTCAGCTGGGCCGAGATCTCGGCCTCCCGCTGGAACCGGCTCAGGGTGTGGTCCCGCTCCTCGCCCACGGCCCGGACCACCTTGATGGCGACCCGCCGCTTGAGCAGGGGATCCTCGGCCAGGTAGACCACGCCCATGGCGCCCTGGCCCAGGGTGCGGTCGATCACATAGCGGCCGATCGTTTTGGTAACTTCAGGCATTGCTGTTTTCCTTGGCACCATGATAGCGGGGGCAGGCTGTTGTGCTTCGGCCAAGGGCGGTGGTCATGGCACTATTTTACTGGCAGCCGTCCGGACCGGGCCATCCCCGGTCCAAACGCCTGCCGCGAACCCCTTTTCATTGAGGAAACCATGGCTGCCCTGATTGAAGCGATCAACGTCAAGCGCAAGATGTTCTTCGAGATGGAGGACACCCCCTACCATTGCCTGGACGTGGAGATCTCGACCCCCACCGCCCGGGGCGGGCAGACCCTGGTCCGGCTCAAGATGCGCAACCTGATCACCCAGGCGGTGTTCGACAAGACCTTCAAGGCCAGCGACAAGTTCAAGGAGCCCGATCTGCAGATGGTCCAGGCCTCGTACCTGTACACCGACGGCACCGGCTCCCACTTCATGGACCAGGAGAGCTACGACACCCTGACCCTCAACGACGAGATGGTGGGCGACGCGCTGGACTTCATGCTCGAGGGGCTGATCATCCAGATCCAGAAGTACAACGGCCACCCCATCGGCCTGCAGCTGCCCACCCACGTGGAGCTGGCCGTCACCTACACCGAGCCCGGCGCGCGCGGCGACACGGCCAGCGGCAACGTCACCAAGCCCGCCAAGCTGGAGACCGGCATCGAGATCAAGGTGCCGCTCTTCATCAAGGAAGGCGAGAAGGTCAAGGTGGCCACGGAGACCCGGGAGTTCGCGGGGCGCGCCTAGCCATGGCGAGGAAATTCCGCCTGGGGCAGAGCCGGGACGTCCAGGAGCTGGACGCTCCGGACGCCTACGCCCGGGAGGGAAAGGCCCAGAGCAAGCGCCGCCAGCGCTCGGCGGAGCGGCTCGCCACCGACAACGAGGCCCACGATTCGGACACCATGTTGCTGCTGCCGGACCCCGGCCCGTGGCTGCACCTGCCAGAGGCCACCCTGGTCTGGCGCCACAGCCAGATCGTCGACCTGGAGCTGGAGGACGGCACCGCCCTGCGGGCCAGCCTCGCCGGCAAGCTCAAGGGCGTGAAGCTGGTGGTGGGCGACCGACTGCGCTACTCGGCCGTGCCGCTGGAACCGGGCGACCCAGGCCTGCCCCAGGCCCAGGTGGTGGCGGTGATGCCCAGGCGCTCCCTGCTCAAGCGCGGCGGGATCGACGACCGGGAGCCCTGGCAGCTGATCTGCGCCAACGCCGACGAGCTGTGGGTGTGCGCGGCGGTGGTGGATCCGCCCCTGCGCCCGGGGATCCTGGAGCGGGCCCAGACCCTGGCCCTGGCCTGCGGCCTCGGCTTCCGGATCATCGTCACCAAGCGCGACCGGGCCAGCCTGAAGGACACCCTGCCCGAGCTCGACGCCCTGCGGGCCCAGGACCTGTCCATCCTGGAGACCAGCGCGGCCAAGGGCCAGGGCCTCGAGCCCCTGCGCGCCCTGCTCCGGGACCGCTCGGTGGTGCTGGTGGGCCACAGCGGCGTGGGCAAGAGCACCCTCATCAACGCGCTGGTGCCCGAGCTCCAGCAGCGCACCGGCGCCATGAGCCGGTACGGGACCGGGCGCCAGACCACCACCGGCGCCCGCTGGCTCCCGGTCCCCGGCGGCGGCACCCTCATCGACACCCCGGGCATCCGCAACCTCAGCGTGCGCGGGCTGCCCCGCACCCTGCTGCCCCAGGTGTTCCCGGAGTTCCCGGCGGAATGGATCGAGGACCCCATGGCCCTGGATCCGGAGGACGAGGCCCTGGGGCTGGACTATCCGGAGCGGCTGCTGAGCCTGCAGCGGCTGTGGCTGGAGATGGAAGAGCGCAATCCCAACCAGAACATCCACCGCTGAACCTGGTGGAAATCGCATAATGGCTTGAAACACCTGTCCAATTTCCAGCAGGTCTCAGGGGGGAGGATTCCATGCGGTCAAGATCATTGATTCCTGTCGTTCTCGGCCTGGCCCTGGCGCTCGGCTGCCGGGCTCCGGGGCTCGACCCCCAGCGGGTGGACACCTGGCTCGATTCGAAGACCGAGCCCGCGGACATGGATGTGTCCGGGAGCTGGGAGAGCGTGGCCGACTACCTGGCGGGAGGCTGGGGCAGCGGCGAATGGGTGCAGAAGGACAGCCGGGTCACGGGCACCCTGGGGCCCTATGTCCTCGACGGCCGGGTCTCGGGGAGGAAGCTGTACGCCAGGATCCAGTCCGGCAGCCGGATCTACTACACGGCGGTGCTGGCGTTCGCCGAGGACGGACGGCTTTCGGGCATGGCCTACGGGAAGGACCTGGCCGACGCCGAGCAGCCCAACCCGGAGGACCACGCGCCGGTGCTGCTCAGGCGCCCCGGCACGCCCTGACCCGGATGATGAGGGACTTGAGATCGGGCACCGTGAAGATCACCGTGCCCGCGTTGTAGCTGCTCACCCCGGAGGTGATGGTGTCGCCCAGTTCCACCCCCTTCTTGATGATCACCCCGTCCATGGGCGGGCCGACCCGGGCCACCTTGGTGGAGGGGTCTACGACCCCCATCTCCCGGACGCTCACCTGGAGTTCCTGGGCCTGGACCCGGCCCAGGCGGAAGGGCTCGGCGGGACCGGCGCCGGCGAACCACCAGCGTCTCCTCATGCCTGGCTCCCCTCTTCCCGGCCGGAGGCGGGCGGCGCGGGGACGCGCTCGGTTCCGTACACCCCTTCCCACTTGGCCACCACCACCGAGGCCAGGCCGTTGCCGATGACGTTCACGGCGGCCCGGGCCATGTCCATGATGCCGTCCACGGCCAGCAGCAGGGCGACGCCGGCCTCGCCGGGCAGCCCGAAACTGGCGCAGGTCCCGGCGATGATCACCAGGGTGGCCCTGGGCACCCCCGCCACGCCCTTGCTGGTCAGCATGAAGGTCAGGACCATCAGGAGCTGCTGGCCGATGGGCATGGCGATGCCGGCGGCCTGGGCGATGGTCAGGGAGGCCAGCACCAGGTAGAGGGTGGAGCCGTCCAGGTTGAACGAATAGCCGGTGGGGATGACGAAGCTGGCCACCCGCCTGGGCACCCCGAACCCCACCATCCCCTCCAGCAGCCCGGGCAGGGCCGCCTCGCTTGAGGCGGTGGAGTAGGCGGTGAGGGCCGGGGCCTGGACCGCCCGGAGGAAGCCGGCGATCCGGATCCCGCAGACCCACATCACCGGCACGAACAGCAGCACGAACATCAGGGCCAGGGCCAGATAGAGGCTGCCCACCAGCACCGAATACTGCTTGAGCAGATGGAACACCGCGGTCCAGCCGCGCAGGGCGGAGACGGCGCTGCCCCCGGCCATGGTGCTGACCGTGTGGGCCATGGCGCCGAACACGCCCAGCGGGGTGAGGCGCATGATCACGTCGGTGTACTTGAACATGGTCTGGGCCACCCCTTCGCAGAAGGCCAGCACCGGCCTGCCCCGCTCCCCGGCCCGGGTCATGGCCAGCCCGAAGATGCTGGCGAAGATCACCACCGGCAGGATCTCCCCTTCGGCCGCGTGCAGGACCAGGTTGCTGGGCAGCATCCCCAGGACCATGTCCCAGCCGCTCTGGCCCGGCCCCGCCGCCAGGCCGCTGGTGGCCGCCAGGTCCAGGGGCAGGTGGGCCCCGGGCTTCAGCCAGTTGCCGATGCCCAGGCCGATGAGCAGGGCGCCGGTGGTGACGATCTCGAAATAGAGCAGCGCCTTGCCGCCCATCCGCCCCACCGCCTTGATGTCCCCGGCCTGGGCCAGGGCGACGATGATGGTGGAGAGCAGCAGGGGGATGATCAGGCCCTGGATGAGGGTGATGAAGGCCCGGGACATGAACCGAAATGATTCATTTGCCAAGGGGTGGCGATCGCCCGGCAGGACCCCTCCCGCGGCCACCCCGAGAATGATGCTCATGAAGATCCAGAATGTACCTGATCGATAGAACGGGCCTGTTTTCACTTTGGCGATCCCTATGGCCAAAGCAAAGTGTATAATGAATTACTAATTAAGCCAGAAAACATTCGCCCGGCTTGAAAACCTCAAGCGCTGGGGGGTTTCAGGATCTGGAAGTTGGCGGAGAGGTCGAAGTCCCGGGGCATGATGTAGCTGGGGTGCCGCACCTGGATCGCGTCGCCCCAGCCGCCGCCCGGGGGCCGGAGCGGGGGCTGGATGGTGATGCCCACCCGGTAGAAGGCCTTGGCGATGAGGGCGGAGCAGATGATCTCCCGGCTGCTGGAGCTGCCCAGGTACAGGCTGCGCCGGCGGAACTGGCGGGGCACCAGGTGGAACGGGATCAGGTAGCGGGCCAGGTCGAAGGTGTTGCGGTGGTCGTAGCGCACGCCCAGGTGCTGGAACATCTCCACCAGTACCCGGTCCAGGCTTTCCGGGCGAAGGCCCAGGGGCCGGCAGATCCTCAGGTTCTGGCCCAGGTAGCGGGAGAGGGGAACCACCGCCACCCCGGTGCGCAGATCGCTCTCGATGAGCAGCTGGGAGGCTTCCGGGCCGTACTCGTCCAGGGCGCGCTCGGCTTCGGGCCCGCCCCAGCGGAGCAGGGCGTCGCCCAGGTACATGGCGGCGTGGCTCCAGGAACTCTGGGTCAGGTACATGATGATCTGGCTGATCCGGGTGTTGCCTTCCACCAGGAGCACGTCGCCCGGGCGCAGGGTCTGGGCCAGCCGGGCCAGGTCGTTGGGCACCCGCCGCTGGTAGTTGGAGACGGTGCCGGTGAGGTAGTCCACCAGGGCGCGGGAGAGGGAATCGTGAAAGAACATCGCCCCACCACGATAACTCCGTGGCATATTTACGCCACCCTCCTGTCCATCTTCTTCAGGCCTCACGATCCCCAACCGATGGAGCGATGCCATGACCAGAGGAATGTTGTTAGCGATCGCCCTGTGCACCGGCGCCGTGCTCGCGGCCGCGGCCAGGCCCGCCTGGATCGAGACCCTGCCCCGGCAGGCCGGGCGGATCTACGCCGTGGGCCTGGCGCCCACCGCCCCGGGCGAGGCCGAGGCCGTCACCCAGGCCGCCCAGAACGCCCGGGCGGAAGTGATCGCCCGGCTCAGGGCCAATGTCCGGTCCGAGACGAGCGTGGTGACCAAGACGTCCGTGAGCGTCGGCCAGGGCGGCAAGGCCACCGGCAGCTCCGAGCAGCAGGTGGGGCAGAGCACCCGGATCCAGGCCCAGGCCACGGCGATCCCCGGGCTGGTGGTGGCGGAGTCCTGGCTGGACGGCAAGGGCGGCACCGCCTACGCCCTCGCCTACCTGGACGTGGCCGTCGCCGAAGCGGAGCTCCGCGCCCGGTATACCGCCCAGAAGAACGACCTGGCCCAGGAGGCCGGGACGCCCGCCGGCCCCCGGGAGCGCATGCGCCTGCTCAACCGGCTGAAGAACGCCCAGGCCGAGCTCGCCAGGCTGGACGACCAGGCCGCCCTCATCGCCGCCGGGGGCGGCGACGAGCAGCTCCGGGGCCAGATCCGGACCGCCAAGCTGGCCGTGGACCGGCAGATGGACCAGCTCCGGGGCTCGCTGACCCTTTCGCTCGAAGGCGCCAAGGGCGCCTCGGCCATCGCCGCCATCCTGCGCAACGCCGCGCTGAAGGCGGGCATGGGCTGGGCCGAGAGCGGCGGCGAGTTCCAGCTGGCCATGGACTACCGGAGCGACGCCAAGACCGCGACCATCGACGTCCAGCGGCAGAGCTGGAACGGATGGTGGCACGGCGGCTGGGTCAGCCACACCGTCAACAAGAGCTCGGGCATCATCGTCGCCCGCGGGCTGCTGAACATCACCCTCAAGGACCGGGCCGGCACCGCCTACGAATCCATGGACGTGGAGGCCAAGGGCCTGGGCGTCACCGAATTCCAGGCCGAGCAGCGGCTGAAGGACGACTTCAAGACCAAGCTCGAAGCCGCCTTCTCAGCCTGGCTGGACAACCTCGTCAAGTGATCAGCTGTTGGCCTCCTGGGCCAGGAGCACGGTGATCCGCTTGATGAGGGTCTCCGAGACCTTGTCGGCGATGGGCTCGAAGATCTTGTTCACCAGCTCCTGGTCGTACTGGACATCCTCGCCGGTGCCGGCCACCTTGACGCTGGCGTCCTTGGTGGTGCCTTCCTCCTTGGCCACCGCCAGGATCTCGCCGGTCTGGACATCGATGAGCCTGACGTCGAGCCGGCCGCTGAAGGTCGCCTTGGAGATGCGCACGTCCCCGGCCACGGAATTGGCCGCGCCCCCGCTCGGGTTGACCTTGTTCAGCAGGGCGGTGACGCCCCAGCCGGTGCTGAAGCCGCTCTTCTTGTAGGCGAAGCGGGTCACCTTGCCGGTCACCATGTAGCGGCAGCCGACCAGCTTGCCCATCTTCACGGCGGTCTCTTCGTCCACCAGGCCGCTGGAGCCCAGCTTCTGCTCTCCGAGGATCTGCTCCAGCTGCTTGCGCTCCATCAGGCGGACCTTGCCTTCCCCCTTGGTGAGCAGGGCGGTGGTCATGAGTTCCTGCAGGGCGCTGCTGATGTGGGTCTCGCCTCCGCCGTAGCCCCAGCCGTGCCAGCCCTCGTAGGCGCCGTTGGCCACCGGGAATTCCAGCACCACCATGCGGGGCCGGGCGCTCTTGGGCGTCTGTGCCGCGGCGGGCATGAAGGCGACCAGGCAAGGAAGGGCAAAGGCTAACAACGCTGAATTCCGCACGGACGCCTCCAGGTTGAAGATCGCGGGAATTCTAACTCATTTTCATCGATTTTCGATCTATAGTTCGACCAGATCGACGGATTCCAGCGGTTCGGCCAGGAACCGCTCGCCCACGTCCTTGAGCCGGCTGCCGGCGTCGGTCAGGAGGATCCGCAGGCTGCCCCGGGCGCTCGCGGTCCGGTAGCCCAGGGAGCCCTGGAGCATGTGCTCCACGGTCCGGGCGGTGAGTTCGCCGCTGTCCAGCCAGGTGGTCCCGGGCCGGGTGCGGGCCAGGGAGGGGAGCAGGATCGGGTAGTGGGTGCAGGCCATGACGATGGTCTGCACATCGAACGGGATCTGGTTCAGGTAGCGCCGGCAGACGGCGTCGGTGATGGGGTCGTCCAGCCAGCCTTCCTCGGCGAACCCCACCAGCAGGGGGCAGGCCAGGCTGTGGATCACCGCCTGCGGGTTGCGCCGGCGGATGGCCTCCTCGTAGGCGCCGCTCTGGATGGTGGCCAGGGTGCCGATCACCCCCACCGGCCCGTTCACGCCGGCGGCGGCCTCGGCGCCCGGCTCGATGACGCCGATCACCGGGCAGGGGGCCACCGCCTGGAGCGCGGCCAGGCCGTGGGCGGAGGCGGTGTT
>TBL_comb47_HYPODRAFT_10002842_pt1 | contig 21007 bp, 17 predicted proteins | sample TroBogypolimnion_40_FD_10682 | JGI IMG/M metagenome (IMG submission 10682) | reverse complement strand
GATGTCAAAAAAGAGTCTTTGCAGACTCATTACTTGGAAAATGGTATATTAGATAGCGAGTACTTGAGACAGGAACTTATTATCTTAGCGAAACGCGCAGGTGTTGCACTTCAGGGGTGAATCGGCCCTATTTTTAATATCTATATAATAGCATACTTTTAATTAAATGTCAATGGTTTGTAAATTTACACAATAAAACCCAATAAAATCAAGATATTTTAAAATATTGGCTCAACTATAACCCAAGGAGGCCAAAAAAGTGGATAAGTCTATTAATAATCAAACCGGATGTTTAGAAATTATCCCGAATGGCGCAAGACTGTCCAAAAACACCAACAAAAATGACAAAATACCGAACTTAGTCTTGCATGCAAGATGGTGCAAGCCGTTTCCGTATAATAGTAGTATAAAGATTATTTTCTTTTTCTCTGGCTTCTCTCTTAATCAAGGAATAACTCTTTTTTTCTTTTCGGCGGATCCCCCGGAGGGGGAGCCGAAAAGAAAAAGTTATCCTTGTTTAAAAGAACTTATAATTAGAAAAGAAATCTAGTGTAGCTAATCATTTAACTAATATGAAATATATCCTCTATGCTCGCAAGTCTTCAGAAGACAAGAGCAAACAAATATTATCCCTGGAAAGCCAAGTTAATGAAATGAAAAAATTGGCTCATAGTTTAGGTTTGGAAATTGATAAAATTTACACTGAATCTAAATCGGCTAAGCTGCCAAATAATCGCCCGCTATTTTCGGAAATGCTTAAACTGTTAGAAAATAACAACGAGGCTGAGGGTTATGGAATATTATGTTGGAAAATAGACCGCCTCTCTCGTAATCCAATAGACAGCGGAAAAATACAATGGCTATTACAACAGTCTAAAATAAAGGTGATTCAGACGAGCGATAAACAATATCTGCCGAGTGATAATGTTTTGTTATTGAATATTGAGGGCTCAATGGCAAATCAGTATATTTTAGATTTGAGTAAGAATGTAAAAAGAGGTTTACGCACCAAGCTGGAAAAAGGCGGTTGGCCGTGTATTGCGCCGATTGGTTATTTAAATGATGGAAAAGGAGGGATTCTGGTTGATAAAAATAGGGCTCCCTATGTTAAACAAATATTTCAAATGTATATCAGCGGTAATTATACGATTAAAGAAATTGCCGATAAAATATATTTGGCCGGGCTAAAGAGCCGGGGTGGGAATAAATATCATAAGTCGCAAATTTATACTTTGCTAAACAATAAATTCTATTATGGCATTATGACTTCTCATGGTGAGGAGTATTCGGGGAGACATAAACCAATAATAACTAAAAGGCTATTTGAAGAGGCGCAAGAAATGGCGCACAAAAAACAACATGTTAAGAAAAACAAACTAGACTTTATTTTTAGAGGGTTAATGGTTTGCGCTCGTTGCGGTTGTTTATATACTGCTTCTAAAAAGAGAGGCAAGCATATTTACTATTATTGCACTAATGGCAAAAATAAATGCGAGGAACATAAAAGTTATTTAAAAGAAGATGACGCTATTAAAATGTTGGCTGATGTTTTTGAACGTCTAACTTTTCCTGAAGAAGTAATTAATTTAATGTATGAGGCCAGTCTGGATAAGTTTAAACAGGAATCAGAAAATCAAGGATATCTTAAAACTAAAAATGAACTCTTGAAACAGCTTAAAATTAGAGAAGATAGGCAAGCTGAATTATTTAACCTACTTTTAGACAAAACCATTAGTAAGGACGATTTTGAGGCCAAGAGGAAGGTTATAGCCGACGAGATGAACTCGCTTAACGAGGAATTAAAAATTCTAGAAAACAAAAATCAGCCAATAGCTAAAACGACTTTGGAACAAATGAAAAATGTCTTTTTAGCCCAACAGGCAATGAAAAATAAATTTTTAGAAGCTAAGCCGATTAAACAAAGAGAGATAATAAAAAATATCCTTTGGAACGCCAAAGTTAAAGACGGGAAACTGACTAATATTAAATTCAAAGAGCCCTATTCTTTATTCGCAAAAGACCCCCAAAATGGGAGTCTTGACTTAATGTGGGCCCGACAGGATTCGAACCTGTGACCTCCACGATGTCAACGTGGCGCTCTAACCGACTGAGCTACGAGCCCGAAATCAATGTTTTTAATTTAGCAGAATTGTTCTGGAAAGTAAACGCTACTGGTGGGCATAGATGGACTTGAACCATCGACCCCCGCTTTATAAGAGCGGTGCTCTAACCAACTGAGCTATATGCCCGGCCGCACGCTTTCTTTTATAACATTAAGAGGCTATTTTATCAAGCTTATCTTTCAGTCCGGCAATTACTTCACGGCTGGTTTGGTCAAGGCTTTGATTAATTTCCGCTTGCGCGACTTTGATCGTGCCACGCGGCGAAAATTCCTTGATGAGTTCCAGGGCGTTAATATTTTTTAGGGAATAAAGCAGGATCTTGGTCTTAGTCGGCGATTCTTCACGTAAAATCGCGATGATCTTGGCGGTCGGGACATTGGCGATAAGCTCGTCTACAATGTCGGTTAAGCCATTATCCGTGGCGCCGGTTTCTTGGAAGTCTTTAGCGCTGATCAGCGACCAGATAAGCCCGCCGCCAGCTTCGGATTTGAGGTTGTTTAAAACGCGGCCCCAGAGTTTTAGAACAGTAATATCCCGGGAACGATATAAATGATCAACGATTTCCTCACGGCGCGCGCCCAGGCTGATGAGTTCAGAAGTGGTGAGCAGGGTCCTCGGGGTAAGATTGGCGGTTTTGAAGTTATGCGTTTCCGAAATGATGCCGGCCAAGAAACAGGTGGCCATATCTTCGGTTAAAAGTTCCGGCCGATAGTTTTTTAAGAGGTAATATAAGATTTCACAGACCGCGACCGCGTTTAAGTCTACAAAATTAATCTGGCCGAACTCTTCGTTGGCTGATTGATGGTCAATATTAATAATGGTGGTCTTATAAAAAAATTCCACGTCGTTGTCATACATAGCGCCAAGCGATTCCAGGTCGGGCGAGCCGAGCGTAATGATGAGGTCATATTTAAATTCACCGGCGCGCGCGGTGACATTCTCCGGCGTGAACCAGCCTTCAGAGGGAGAGATAATAAAATTCAAACGATTATTATCAACCGTGTATTTAATCTGATTGACCTTGGCCTGGGAAATGTCCAGAGAAACGATGAAGCGGCGGAGATTATTTAAGGTGTCTTGAATCTGATCGTAGGCGGGCAAAAAATTAAGGGGGTTCTTCGTGTCTTGGCCGCGCCAGCCGGCCATCTCCACGTTCACACCAAAACGTTTGAGAAATAAGAAAAGAGCCAAAGACGCGGCCAGGGCATCTTGGTCTCCATTAGCCGGGAAAATGACTAAGATATTTTTTGACTTTTCAATTTGTTTGAAAATTTGTTGTTCTAAATCCAGCATTTTTTTAACATTAAGATCCGACCACAACCGGAGGGTTTTTAATCTATAAATATATAATTATTAAAGGGCTAAGTCAAGCCTGTTTTTATTGACTTAGACCGGTTTTTTTGGTAATTTTATACTATGAAACAAGAATTAGAAAAAGCCTATAATCCTGGCGAAAATGAGGATAAAATTTACAAAATTTGGTTAGAATCCGGGTACTTTAACCCGGATAATTTGGATTTGCCAGAAAACGCAAAAAGTTATACCATCGTTCTTCCGCCGCCGAATGTCACGGATAAACTCCATATGGGCCACGCGGCCACTATCGCCATTGAGGACCTTTTGATCCGTTATCATCGCTTGAAAGGCGAGCGCGCTTTGTGGTTGCCCGGCACGGATCATGCCGCTATTGCCACGCAGAACATGGTGGAGAAAAAATTGCTTAAAGACAGCGGGCAGTCGCGCCAAGACCTGGGTCGGGAAAAATTTTTGGAGTCAGTCTGGGAATATTTGAAAACCACGCAGAGCACAATCTTGCATCAGACTAAAAAATTGGGCGCGTCTTTGGATTGGTCGCGCCAGGCCTTTACGCTGGACGAAGATCGCCAGCTCGCTGTCCGGACGATGTTTAAAGCAATGTATGAAGCCGGGGTAATTTATCGCGGCGAAAGAATCGTGAATTGGTGCCCGCGCTGCGGTTCCACTTTGGCGGACGATGAGGTGGAGTATAAAGAACAAGATGCGAAATTATATACTTTTAAATACAGCGTTGATTTCCCGATCACTATTTCCACCACGCGGCCGGAAACAAAGCTGGGTGATTCAGCCGTGGCCGTTAACCCTAAGGATGAACGCTATAAAAAATATGTCGGCCAGGAATTTGAACTTGATTTTTGCGGGCAAGCTTTGAAAATTAAAATTATCGCCGACCGAAACGTTGATATGGAATTCGGCACCGGCGCTCTGGGCGTTACGCCGGCGCATTCTTTGGTGGATTGGCAAATGGCGGAAGCCAATAAGTTAGAAATTATTAAAGTGATTGGTGAAGATGGCCGCATCTTAGCCGGCTTCGGCCGTTATTCAGGTCGAACCGTTTTAGAAGCACGCGAATTAGTCGTGGCGGAACTGACTGAACGAGGCTTAATGATTAGCACGGAAGATATTAAAAATAATCTCTCGGTTTGTTATCGTTGTGGAACGCCGATTGAGCCGCTCCCCTCTAAACAATGGTTTGTGTCCGTTGATAAACCGCTTGAAAAATTTAATAACCAGTCGCTTAAAGAACGAGCTTTGGCCGCGGCGGAGGCGGGCGAGATAAAATTCGTGCCGGCGAGATTCACTAAGCGGTATAGCGATTGGATGAAAAATCTGCGCGACTGGTGTGTCTCCCGGCAGATTTGGTTTGGCCATCAGATCCCGGTTTGGTATAAAGGCGAGGAAATTTTTGTGGGGCTAGAGGCGCCGAAAGAAGCCGGCTGGATACAAGACACGGATACGCTAGATACTTGGTTTTCCTCCGGCATGTGGACTTTTTCCACCTTAGGCTGGCCGAAGAATCTCGTGAACGGAAAAAAGGTTGGCGACTTAGCCAAATTTCATCCGACTCAGGTTTTGGAAACGGGCTATGAGATTATTACGCTTTGGGTGTCGCGCATGATTATGATGTCGCTGTTCGCTTTAGACGAAGTGCCCTTTGAAACCGTTTATTTACACGGCATGATTTTGGATAAGGCGGGCAAGAAAATGTCTAAGTCCAAGGGCAACGGAGTTGATCCGCTGGATATGGTAGAGAAATTCGGCGCGGACGCGGCGCGCCTTTCAGTTTTAATGGGCTATACGCCCGGCAACGACGCGCGCTTCAGCGAGGAAAAAGTGGAAGCGAAGCGTAATTTCATTAATAAACTTTGGAATATTTCGCGTTTCATATTAACGTCCAGCGAGGGTGCGCTTAGCGACACTCAGCCGGTTGTTAAAACAAGTGCTGATAAATGGATATTAAGCGAACTGGCTCAAACCAGTCTTGATGTTTCCCGGTCTTTGGACGCTTTTGATTTTTCTCAGGCCGCGGAAAAGTTAACAGAATTTACCCGCGATAAGCTAGCCGATTGGTATTTAGAAATTGCTAAAGTGGAAAAATACAAGGCGGAGATATTGCTTTATGTCCTGAAAAACATCTTAATCCTTTGGCACCCCTTTATTCCTTTTGTCACCGAGCAGATTTGGAGCAGTTTCAATGATAATTTATTAATGGTCGCGGCTTGGCCGGAACAGAAAGAAGCAATGGCCAGCGAGACGGCCGCGATAGAGCTTTTGCAAGCAGTCGTGGTCGCGGTTAGAAACGCGCGGAGCGAAAACAAGATTGAACCGGCTCGAAAACTAGCGGCCATTATTTATGGCCACCAGCAAACGGACATACTAAAAGAAAACAGCGAACTCATTAAAAATTTGCGGACCGGTTTGTCTGAGCTCGCGCTTTCCGAAAGCGGCGAAACACCGGCTAACGCCTTGGCTATGGCGGTGGGAGAAATAGAAATTTATCTATTAGGCGCCAAGGATGACACCAAAGAAAAAGCCCGGCTCTTAAAAGAGCAGGAAAATTTAAGTGGCCTAATCGCGCGGCAAAGCGAAAAATTAAAGAACGCCGACTTCTTAGAGCGGGCGCCGAAGAATATCGTGGAGGCGGAACAGAAAAAATTAGCGGACTATAATATAGAATTAGAAAAAATCATCAAGATAATAAGTAGTTTATGACCCTAAAAAATTATTTGTTCGTCATGGGCGCCCTGACTTTGTTCTGCTGGGGCATCTTTGCGTTTGTCGCCGGCTCAATTGATCCGACGGTGACCAACTGGCTCGGCTTCGCCTTGTTCTATCTGTCCCTGTTTATCGCGCTCAGCGGGACAATCGCCCTTATCGGCTTTTTTCTCCGCGCCGTGGTCCTGAAAAAAGAATTGATTTTCAATCTGGTAAAAATTTCTTTCCGCCAGTCATTCCTGCTCTCCCTTTTTATCGTTATTCTTCTGGCTTTGAAATCGCAAGACCTCTTTACCTGGCTGAATTTGTCGCTTCTGATTATTATCTTCGCTATTTTAGAGCTAGTTCTCATGAGTTTAAATCAAACACGCTAAACATATGAAAAATAGACTGCAAAAATTAAAAGACGAATTCTTGCGCGACTTAGCGCAAGTGAAAGACAGCGAACTTTTGCGCGAGCTGGAATTAAAATACTTATCGCGCAAGGGCGAATTAAGCCAGATTATGGGCGAGCTTAAGGATCTTAGCGTTGAAGCGCGGCGCGAAGCTGGTGAAATGGCCAATCAGCTTAAAGCGGAATTACAAGCGAAGTTCAATGAGACTAAAGAAAGCTTGGAAAGCTACGCGCGCCAAGAAACTTTTCAGGACGTCACTTTGCCGGGAACAGCGTTTAATAATGGCCATCTTAATCCTTTGACGATTGTTCAGGCGGAGCTTGAAGACATGTTCACTTCGCTCGGCTTTATGGTGGCCGATGGGCCAGAGCTGGAGAGCGATTATTATAATTTTGGCGCCTTGAATATGCCGCCCTATCACCCGGCCCGCGATATGCAGGATACTTTTTATGTTGATAGCAAAAACAAGGAGGGACAATATGACTTAGTGATGCGCACGCACACTTCCCCGGTTCAGATTCGAACGATGCAAAAGTATGGCGCGCCGCTGAGAGCCATCATCCCCGGGCGCTGTTTCCGTTCGGAAGCGACAGATGCCCGGCATGAACATACCTTCGTGCAAATGGAAGGCATTGTGGTTGATAAAAATATTAACTTCGCCCATTTAAAAGGCCTGTTGGAAATGGTCGGCCAGAAATTATTCGGTCCGAGCACGAAGCTCCGCATGCGCCCGAAATTTTATCCCTTCGTGGAGCCGGGTAATAACGGTGAATATACTTGCTTTTTATGCCAGGGACAAGGTTGTCGGGTTTGTAAATATACCGGTTGGTTGGAAATTGTCGGCGCCGGCCTAATTCATCCTGAGGTTATCCGGGCGGGCGGCTTAGACCCGGAAATTTATTCCGGCTTGGCTTTTGGCTTCGGACTCAATCGTTTAGCCATGTTGAAATATAATATAAATGACATTCGCTTATTTAATAGCGGCGACCTTGATTTCTTAGAACAATTTTAAACATATGTATATATCCATTAATTGGCTGAAAGACTTTGTTAAGTTACCCGCCAAAATAAAACCAGAAGAAATTAGCGAACGGCTGACCAAACACACGGTTGAGGTGGAAGGCTTGGTTAAGCAGGCGGAAAAATATCAGCGAGTCGTGGTGGGCAAAGTTTTAAGCGTGGACAAGCACCCCAACGCCGACCGTTTGCGTTTGGCGGTCGTTGATATAAAAAAAGAACAGCTTCACATTGTTTGCGGCGCGCCTAATTTGGAAGCCGGACAATTAGTGCCAGTGGCGCTTATCGGCGCGCTACTACCTAACGGCGTGGAAATTAAAGAATCGGAAATTCGAGGCGAGAAATCGCAAGGCATGATTTGCGCGGAAGATGAACTCGGCTTGGGCAAGAATCATGAGGGGATAATGGTTTTAAACGAGTCAGCAAAAGTTGGCCAGGGGTTGGCGGAATATTTAAAAGCAGATGATATTGTTTTAGAAGTGGATAATAAATCCTTATCTAATCGACCTGATCTGTGGAGCCATTACGGCCTAGCCCGTGAGCTGTCCGCGATTTTTGATTTGCCCTTGAAGCCCTATGACAAGTTTTATGGCCAGAAATTTTCTTGGGCCTCGGGCAAAGGAAGCGAATTAGATATTAAAGTGGAAGATAAAAAGCTCTGCCCGCGCTACATGGCGGTGAGAGTGGAAAATATTGCGGTGGCGGAGTCGCCGGCCTGGCTGAAAGAACGCCTAATCGCGGTCGGCCAGCGCCCGGTTAATAACATTGTAGACTTAACGAATTATGTCATGTTGGAATGCGGCCAGCCTTTGCACGCCTTTGACGCCGCTAAAGTCAAAAAAATTATTGTGCGCCAGGCGAAAAAAGACGAGGTTATGGAAACCTTAGATGAAAAGGAAAGAATCTTGAATGAGACTGATCTGGCGATTACTGACGGCCAAAAAGTTTTGGCCATCGCCGGCGTGATGGGCGGACGAAGCAGCGAAATTAATCCCGACACAAAGGGCTTAATTTTAGAAGCGGCTAATTTTTCCGCGCCCGCCATTCGCCGGACCGCCCAGCGCCTCAGTCTGCGAACGGAAGCCTCGGTTCGCTATGAAAAATCTTTAGACCCGGCTTTGACCGAGCCGGCTTTAAAGCGTTTCTTAACCCTGCTCACGGAAATTTATCCCGATTTAAAAATTACTAGCGCCTTAACAGATATTAATTCCTCAAGCGATAAGAAATTGGAAATTGAGCTGAGCCTGGCCTGGCTGACCAATAAAATTGGCCAGCTAATACCTAAAGATCAGGTTTTAAATTTATTGCAGAAGCTCGGCTTTGAGATAAAAAATGAAAAAGAGGAGGCCTGGAAAATTATCGTTCCGTCCTGGCGAGCAACCAAGGATATTAGCCTGAAGGAAGATATCGCCGAGGAAGTTTTACGCCTCTATGGCTATGACAAGATTGAAACGCAATTTCTAACCGCCTCTTTAAATTGGCCGGAAGTAAATCAAGAAAGGCTTTTAGAGAGAAAGGTAAAAAATATTTTAAGCCTGAAGCACGCGCTGGTTGAAGATTACAATTATTCCTTTGTCGGAGCCAGCCAGCTCGCGAAACTAAATTTAGAATTTGCTAATTATTTACGTTTAGCTAATCCTTTAAGTGATACCCAGTCTTTGCTTCGCCAATCATTGGCGCCTGGACTAATTTATAACCTTAAAAATAATCAAGCGAAGGCCAGCGAGCTGGGCTTCTTTGAAATCGGCCAAGTTTTCTTCAGTGCGCCGGGCGTGATTCGCAAGGACGTGGCCAGCGAAGAACACCTGCCTTATCAAGAAAAACATTTAGGCCTTATTCTGGCTGGTAGCGGTGATTTGTTCAGCCGCTTGAAAGGAATAATCAGCGATCTGTTGCAGAATTTGTCCGCCCATGAAGCGACGGTGGTCTTTTCTCCTTTAGAAATAAAACCAGGCTGGGCTGACCACAAAGTAAGCGCGGCTATATCCTGGCTGGGCAAAGACTTAGGCGTTGTCGGCTTAGTAGAAGCGGGCGCGATGGGTAATATTAATTTGAAGAAAAAGACGGCGGTCGCGGAGATTAATTTCAGCGCGCTAGCTGATCTTGTTTTAAGCTTAGCGACCTTCCGTTTCCAGGAGGAGTCAAAATATCCGGTTGTGACGCGCGACTTGGCCTTTGTCATTGAGGAAAAAATATTGTATAATGATATCAAACAAGAGCTGGAGGAATTCAGTCCGCTTATAAAGAGCGTGGAAATATTTGATGTTTACTCCGGCGATAAACTGGCCGCCGGGTTGAAGAGTTTAGCCTTCCATCTGAATTATCAGGCGCTTGACCGGACACTACGCTCCGAAGAAGTTGATGTTTTGCAAACGGAACTGGTCGCCCGTCTGGCTGAAAAATTTGGCGCGCAACTTAGAAATTTTTAAGTTTAAATAATTTAAAATAATATGCTGTCCACTTCACACGACATCTTGAATCTAGTCCTGGCTATTTGCATCGCCGCTCTGACTTTTTTCTTGTGCTGGGCGATTTACTATTTTGTCGCCAGTGTCCACAAGATTCATAAGATCGTTAATCAAGTTGAAAAAGGCGTGGCTAAGGGCGAAGAAATTTTGGAGATGGCTAAAGAAAAATTGAAGAATAGTTCAACTTACTTCATGATCCTCGGCGAAATCGCTAAGCGGGCCATGGAATTTGTCCAGGAAAAACAAGCGGCGAAACGGGAGAAGAAAGAGAACCGGAAAAAATAAACAATTTTAGAGATACAAAAGAGCGCCCGATGAAGGCGCTCTTTTAGTTTAGGTTATTAATTATTCTTTATACCCGCATTCCCGATTGCTACACTTTACTTGACTGGATTTTAAATCTTTAACCAGGAGGCCGCCGCAATCCGGACAGTTCTTGCCGGTTGGCTGGCCCCAATAAGCATTTTTACATTTCGGATAGGCCGAACAGGCCCAAAAAGCGCCGCGCTTACTGAATTTTTTGACAATTTTCCCTTCGCCGCAAACCGGGCAGGTCACTTCAACGCCGCCATCGGCGCTGGCGATATTTTTGATATTCTTGCATTTCGGATAGGCCGAACAAGCTAAGAATGGCCCATACTTGCCAACTCGGACTTTCATTGGCGAACCGCATTTGTCGCAGACTTCGCCGGCGTATTTTTTCTCTAACTCCAAAACAGCAGGGTCAGCCGCTTTTTTTTCGTAGTCGCTCATTCCCCCGCCTGGCATTTTCTTAATGTTCTTGCATTTTGGATAGGCGGAGCAGGCCAGGAATTTTCCAAAACGTCCGGTCTTAATCAGCATCGGCGAACCGCATTTATCGCAAATTTCTTCAGATTTTTCTTCAGGCATAATGTCGCTTTTTTTAATTTCTTGATATTTAAGCTCTAAGTTGCTGTGGAAGTCGGTGTAAAAGTCTTTGATGACCGGCTGCCATTTTTTGTCGCCGGTGGCCACTTCGTCCAAGTTGTCTTCCATTTTGGCCGTAAATTCGTAGTCCACTATTTTCGGAAAATGTTTGATTAAAAGATCGGTGACCACGAAGGCGATGCTGGTTGGCTTCAACTTCTTATTTTCATCGCGATCCACGTAGTTGCGCGTGATAATAGTGTTGATGGTCGGGGCATAGGTGGACGGGCGCCCAATGCCGTGCTTTTCTAGTTCTTTGACTAAGCTGGCATCGGAATAACGGGCGGGCGGATTCGTGCTGTGGGCATCGGTCCTTAGTTCAATTAATTTGAGGCTTTGTTTCTCAGTAAGCGCGGGCAGTTCCTGCTCTTTAGTTTTTTCCGGCCAAATTTTTAAGTAGCCTGGGAAAATGAGCATTTGGCCATTAGCGCGTAGAATAAAAGATTCTTTTTTAAGCGAGGCAATAACGTCAATGACGGTGGCGGCCAGTTTAGCCGAGGTCATTTGGCTGGCCACCGCTCTTTGCCAAATCAGTTTATATAGTCGCTCTTGGTTTTTATCAAGTTTTCCAGCCAACATTTCCGGCGTCGTATTCACTTCTGTGGGGCGGACCGCTTCGTGCGCTTCTTGAGCATTCTTGCTTTTATTCTTATAAACCCTGGCTTCCGAGTAATACTCGGCGCCGAGATTTTTTTTCAGCCAGGCCGCCGATTCCTCCAAGAATTTTGGGGACAGGTTGAGCGAGTCGGTGCGCATGTAGGTAATATGGCCCTGTTCATAAAGCTTTTGCGCGACCGTCATGGTCTGTTTAGCGCTAAAACCTAAGTGGCGATTTGCGGATTGCTGTAAGGTTGAGGTCGTGAAGGGCGCGGACGGATTTTTACTGACTTGTTTTTTTTCAATTTTTAAAACCTCATAAGCGCAGGTGTTTAAGATTTTTTTAATCTCTTCGGCCTTATCTTCCTTAATATCCAGCTTATTGAAAGTTTTATTTTTTATCTTATATAGGTCAGCGGTAAATTTGTTATCTGCTTTATCATCAGTTAAATCAGCGGAAAGGCTCCAGTAGTCTTCGCTCTTGAAGGCCTGAATTTCTTTTTCCCGCTCCACAATCAGGCGCGTGGCCACGCTTTGGACACGGCCGGCGGACAAACCTTTAGCCACCTTTTTCCAAAGAAAAGGCGAAAGTTCGTAGCCGACTAGGCGATCCAGGACGCGGCGCGCTTGCTGGGCATCCACTAAATTTTGATCCAGGTGGCGCGGTTTTTCTAAAGCCTCAAGAATAGCCGTCTTGGTAATTTCATGAAAGACGATGCGCTTGGTTTTTTTAGCGTTCAGGTTCAAGGCTTCGGACAAATGCCAGGCGATGGCTTCCCCTTCGCGGTCTTCGTCGGACGCGAGAATGACGTCGTCCGCTTTTTTGGCGGCCGCCTTTAAAGTCGTCACGGTCTTCTTGGCCTTGGCGGGAATAACATATTTCGGTTCAAAGTCATGTTCCAGATCAATCCCCATTTCCTTCTCCGGCAAATCGCGGATATGGCCGAAAGACGACTCAACTTTATATTTTTTGTCCAGGAACTTGGCAATGGTTTTTGCCTTGGTCGGGGACTCAACTATGATTAAATTCATATACTATTAGTTCTTTATCTCGTATCCGCGCTCGTCGCAAGCGACGATATTCCGGATTTCCAATATACTCAGTGTACTATTTATACTTGCGGTGTCAAGTTTTGACTTTTTAACGATTTCATCGGTGCCTATCCGTTGGCCCATTTCCGTGGCCGCGCGAATGAGTTCATAAACAATTTTTTCGGTCTGATTTAGCGCGCGAAAAACAGGAAATAAGGTTTGAGCATTTCTAGTTTTAGGCGCTTCAATCGTGGGGCCATAAATTTCCAAAATATCATTAGAATTAAGAATAGCCTTGGCCCCTGCTTGGATTAACTGGCTCGGGCCGAGCGAATACTCGGAAAAAATATTGCCCGGCACGGCTAAAACGTCGCGATTCTGGTCTAGGGCGCAGGCGGCCGTGATTAAAGAGCCAGATTTTTTCTTCGCTTCAACGACTAGCGTCGCTTGGCAGAGACCAGAAATAATGCGATTACGCTGCGGAAAATTTTGTCTGAGCGGCGGTGTCTTTAGGGGAAATTCGGACAGGATTAGCCCGCCCGCCTTAACGATGTGGTCGGCTAGAGCGCGATTGAGCGGCGGATAAATATGTTTAGCGCCTAAGCCTGATCCCAGAACCGCTAAGGTTATACCATGGTTATTTAAGGCGCATTGATGCGCCAAGGCATCAACGCCAAGCGCCAGGCCGCTCACGATTGAAACGCCAGCCCCAATGACTGGTAGAAGTAAGTCATTAATCACTCGCTCGCCGTAAGCGCTGTGTTCTCGGGAGCCGACGACCGCCAAGCGATTGGTTTGAGCGGCCAAGGCGCTTAAGTCGCCTTTATAGTATAAAAGCGGCGGCGGCGCGGGCAATTCGGCTAAAAGGCGCGGATAGGCGTCATCGTGCCAAGTAATATAGTCAATATTTTCTTTTTTTAAACTTTCCAGGACTTCTTCCAAGGAAAAAGATTGGCGCCAGACAGTAAAGTCGCTGACTAATTTCGGCTCTAAGCCGGCTTGCTCCAAATGTCCGGCGGACGCGGTGAAGGCTTCTGCGAGATTTGGGAAATAATTTTCCAGCCTCTTTAAACGAACTGGGCCGATTTTTTGAAAACAATTAAAAGCTAGTCCGAATTCACGATAACATTTTTTGCTCACCATAATTTTGTAAAAATAAAATCCCTTTAAATTTTTTAAAGGGATTTTATGTTTATTTTAAGTTTTTTAAGTCTAGGGAGGCGTTGAGCTCTTTCAGCCGCTCTTTTTCTTCGCGGCTGAAGGGCTGAAGCACAAACTTTTCTGGTGGAATATGGGTTCTCAGCAGATCGTTTTTAATGCCCAGCCTGAGGCGGGTAAAGTTTTTAGTTTTGAGATAATCTATTATAGACTGAACGCCGCGGTGGCCGCCGCTTGAGGAGCCTTTAGATAAGCGATAGGTACCAAAAGGCAAATCAAGGTCATCATGGACAACACATAGACAGTTATTTAGATCAAGATCTTTTTTGCTAATTAGGCCTAGGGTTTTGGGGCGCAGTTTATAATAGTCCAGGATCTTTTGCACGCTTCGCCCGGAATCGTTCATGAAAGTGAGCGGTTTAACAAAAAGACAGTCGCCGTCTTCATGGATCAGGGCGTTGAATTTTTTATTTTCAGTCCACGCGACCCCGCCCAAAAACTCGTCCAAGGCCATGAAGCCGGCGTTATGCCTGGTGTTCGCGTATTGTTCGCCTGGATTGCCCAAGCCGACGATGAGACGCATATACTCGTATTATAGCACTATTCGTTGTAGGTCGTGTGTGATTTTCTTTCTTTGGTCACTCGGATATGAATCGGGGTTCCGGTAAAACCATATTTTTCGCGCAAACGATTTTCAATAAAGCGGACGTAGGAAAAATGCAGGTCGTCGTTCGGGCCGATACGGAGTGCGAAAGCCGGCGGATTGCTTTTCACCTGTTTGAACTCGTAAATATGGGGTGCTTTCAAACCCTTGCCTTTGGCGGGTTTATGAATTTTAACCACGAAGCTCAAAAATTTAGCGCATTGTGAATCGCTTAATTCTAAACCGCGCTGGGCGTCAATCTGCAAAATCAAATCTAAAACCTTATTGACTTTTTCTCCGGTTTTAGCAGACAAAAGTTGCATCGGCGCCCAAGCGGCAAAGGGCATTTTATCATATAATATCTCCGTCCATTTTTTGGTGTCGCGTTCCTCCACTAAATCCCATTTATTGGCGATAAACAGCAGGCTCTTGCGGCGGTCAACGATTTCTTGGACCATTTTAGCATCCTGGTGGGTTAAGGTTTCGCTGATGTCCATGACTAAGAGGGCGATGTCGGATTTTTCCAGCGCCTTAAGCGACTTAAGGATGCCCGGTTTTTCCAAACCAGCCGATTTTGAGCCTTGTTTGGAAATTCCGGCCGTATCCACTAATTTTATTTTTAAACCTTTGTAAATTATTTCCGTGTTTTGCGGTTCCCGGGTCGTGTGTGGAGTCGGGCTGACAATAACGCGGTCATAGCCTAAAATCGCATTGAGCAATGAGGACTTGCCGACGTTCGGTTTACCGACGATACAGACCTTGATAGTTCGGGGTTCATCAGTGTCGTCTATTTTGTCCGGCGACGGCCGCTGTCCCAGTCGAGCCACGACGATATCCAAAAGATCGCCGGTGCCTCGCCCACTGGCCGCGGAGATTGGAAATGGTTCGCCTAAATTTAAACGATTAAAGTCGGCGGCTTCGGAAGCGTTGCGAAAATTATCCACTTTATTGGCCACTAAAATAGTTTTTGAGCGATATTTCCGGCTCTTTTTAAGAGTGGCGGCCAGAGCCTTGTCTTCTGGTAAGAGTCCGGTTTTATTATCCACTAAAAATAAGATTAAATCGGCTCGGTCCAAATAGGAGCGAGCCTGTTTTTGCGTTTGAGTATCAATATCTACGCCGCTCATATCTTTATTCTCTAGATAGCGGCTATCTAATATCCCGGCTGTATCTACGAGTTCAAAGGCGCTTTTGGCCCACTCCACAAAACCCAGGTTGCTGTCTCGGGTCGTACCAGCGATATTAGAAACTAAAGCCTGATTTTTTTCAACGAGGCAATTAAAAAGCGTTGATTTACCGACATTAGTTCGCCCGCAAATCACCACTAAAGGATACTCGGATTTTATTTTTGTCGTCATATGTTTAATTTTCCGCCTTATCGGCGTCCGTGCCGAGAACTAAGATGAAGTCTGGTTGTTTGTTTGGATCAAGGGCATAAATTTTTAACCAGCCAGGCGTATCAGTGGCTAAAGTGGCGCCGGTAATTTTTTCCAAAGCGGAAAGAGAGGATTTTTTCTGGCCATTTGTGAGATCGTAGACCACGGTTTGCGCGTAGTTCCTTTGCGGCGCATTGCCGATTTGCGGGACGCTGAATTTATAGCCGACCAGGACGGCTTCAATCCGGTTGGCGAGACCAGTAATGAAAGTTCCGTTGGCAATAATCACCGAAGCGCTATCGCTAATTGTTTCGGGGGTTTCTTCCGCTGGCACACCGAGTGTGAAGATGTTTTGCGTCAAATCTCTAATTGCGCCGAAATTGCCGGTACGTGGCGTCAGAATATAAGCGCCGTCTTCTCCTGTTCCGTCAACCAGGAAACCGTCGGGTGCGTTGCTTAAAACCTTGCTGATAATCTGATCGTGGTTCACATCTTTCGTTAAGGTCCAAAGCCGGATCATTTCCCAAATACTGAGGTTGGTGGAAATATCTTTACTAAATTCAGAAATTAATTTTCCAATCATGATTGGATTAAGCAAGGTTTGTTCGGACAAAAGTTTATTTTTAATAGCTTCAATTAGCAGTTGTTGGCGACGGGCACGCGCGAAGTCAGAACCTTCCATCCCCATCGCATGGCGGCTGCGGGCATATTTTAAGGCCAGGGTGCCGTCCATGGTTTGCAAGCCCTTATCAATATGCAAATGTTCATAGCGGGCGTAATAATTAGGATTATTTTCTTGGCCGTCAATGGGGTATTGATAGTCGTCTAAAGTATTTTCTACATTAACCTGAACACCGCCGAGTTCGTCCACAATTCGGACAAAACCGTTGAAATCGGCGCGGACATAATACTGAACCGGAACTTGGAGCAAATCGCTAATCGCCTGTGCGGTAACGGCCCCGCCGGAACCAGGATTTTTTTGTTCGGCGTAAGCGTTAATGGAATTGATTTTCTGCCAGTTGCTAACGGGAGCGACTAAATCTCGGGGGATGGACAACATCGCCACTTGTTTGGTAGAGGGTTTAAGGCTCATGAGCATCATGGTATCGGTGAGATATGGGCCGTCATGGCCATCGCCGCCCATGCCAGTTAAAAGGATGTTGACTCGATCTTGATCCTCTCCTTGTAGAAGCTTATCGCCCCCGGGAACTAAGTGTTTAATGGTATTTAAAAAAGAAGCGCCCGGAAACCAGGACATGGCATTAGGACTGGACATGATGATACGGCCGGCAAAAACGATGCCGACAACGACCGCGATGATAACGAAAGTGACAAAACGGCGGCGTTTTTTATTTGAAGCAAGCGCCTCCAAATCTTCCCAGTCGCCTTTTTCCTGTCGGTCTGCCTCTTCCAATTTTTTCTTGAAATCTATCATAGATAATAAAAAAGCCTTTCTTGACGAAGATTTAAAACAGTCGGGCTGCCCAGAATTGAACTGGGATCACACGCACCCGAAGCGTGTATAATAGCCTTTATACCACAGCCCGATAATATTTGATTGGTGGACTTGAGGGGACTCGAACCCCTTACCTCTGCAATGCGAATGCAGCGCTCTACCAGATGAGCTACAAGCCCGGCTTGAACGGGAAATGTCTCAATTGTCGGGCTGCCCGGAATCGGACCGGGGCTATATGCACCCCATGCACACGTACTACCATTATACTACAGCCCGGTTCAACAAAAAAAGGTTGGCGACCCTTTATCTCATCTTACCATAAAATATTAATATTTCAAGTCGCGACTTTCGGGCATTTTTTGCCAGTTTGTCTGACATATTGACAAATATGAACTCTTTGCTAAGATGAACAAGTTCATTATTAATGCCGAAGTAGCTCAGTTGGTTAGAGCATCAGCTTCCGAGCTGAGGGTCGGTGGTTCGGATACATCCTTCGGCTCTGAGCCGCTTTTACCAGACAATAGGGGCTCTGTACCCCGCCAAACGCCCTTTTAAAGGCGGAGTGGTCTGGACAAGCGGCTCCAGTCATATTTCCTTCTTTTGCCCCCTCGGCCAATTTTGCCGAGGGTTTTTTGTTTGCTAAAAAAAGCCACTTAAATTACAATATTAGTAGAAATGTGCATATAAGATAAGACCTATGAAAACAGAGCAAACAATTTTTTCCGGCATTCAGCCTTCGGGCCGCCTCAACATCGGTAATTACATCGGAGCGATTTCCCAGTGGGTAGAAATGCAGAAAGCCTATAACTGCATTTTTTCCGTGGTGGATTATCACGCTATTACAGTCAAACAAAACCCAGAAGAGCTGAAGAAAAGAATTATTGAAGTGACTAAGATTTACTTAGCCGCCGGGATTGATCCGAAAAAATCCATTATTTTTCAACAATCAGCCGTCCCAGCCCATACCGAGCTGGCCTGGATTTTTAATTGCTATGGGGCCTATATTTCCGATTTGAATAAGATGACCCAGTTTAAGGATAAGGCGGGCAAGAATCAAGAAGCCGTTTCCGTCGGTCTTTATGACTACCCGGTACTTATGGCCGCCGACATCCTATTACATGATACCGATATCGTGCCAGTGGGCGAGGATCAGAAACAGCACGTGGAACTGGCTCGCGATATCGCGCGCCGTTTCAATAATGAATTTGGCAACATCTTCAAGATTCCGCAGGCCGTGGTGCGCGAGTCTGGAGCGCGGATTATGTCCTTACTTGACCCAACGAAAAAAATGAGTAAGAGCGATGAAAATCAGAATAATTGCATTGCTCTATTAGATGATATTGAGGAAGCGAAGAAAAAAATAATGCGCGCCGTGACCGATTCCGGTTCAGACGTTGATTATGACCCAATAAATCGGCCCGGCATTTCCAATCTCTTAACAATTTACGCTCAGCTCGCCGGCCGCCAGGTTCCCCGTTTAGTTAAAGATTACGCGGGCCAAGGCTACGGACAGTTTAAAAAAGACTTAGCCGAAGTGGCGGCTAAGTTCTTAAGTGATTTTCAGACGAAATATAAAGCGATTTCCGATGATGAGGTTAAAGCGATTTTAGAAAAGGGCCGTGAAAGCGTGACGCAAATGGCTAATGAAAAGATGGGTAAGGTTAGACAAGCGATTGGAGTGAGGTAAGACATCAGAAGTTTATATGCCAAATTTAATTGAGCAAAAAGGAGTTGAAATATTAATTGAATGGCTTAAAGAACAGGGTAGAACCATTGAGAAATCTGACAACAAGACCTTTGATTTAAAAGTTGATGGTAAATATGTTGAGGTAAAAACTAAAAGTAAGCCTTACGCAAAATTAGATTTTTTATCGTTTACCGATAAGCAGTTTAGAGAGATAAAACGAGAGAAATTTAGTATATTCCTAATATGTAATGTCGGCAATCCGTCTAAAGCAGAAATATATGAATTTTGTTCAGAGTTGCTAAAAAGCATAGAACCTAAAAAATATACGTCCCACGAGTATAATAAAAGTATTTTAGATAGTATTAGTATAAGTCAAAAGCGACGCAGATAATAAATCTGCATTAAGTGAAGTATACAAAAAAACCGCTAATATAAGCGGTTTTTTATGTAATCATGTTGAATTTTGAGTCTAATCGGCACCAATTCGCTCGCTACCTTGCGGTAGCCACTTCGGCCTCAAGCCGAAGGCGACTAATTCTTCTTCCACGTGGAAAGAAGAATTGGCTCCCTAGAAAGGAGGTGATCCATCCACAGCTTCCGCTACGGATGCCTTGTTACGACTTCGTCCCTGTCATCGGTCTTGCCTTCGTCCCACTATTGTGAGCCTTCGGGCATTACCAACTCCCTTGACGTGACGGGCGATTATCTTCTTATAAACATAAGAATTGATGTTCCCACTCAGCGAGCGGATTTCCCGCACTGAGCGAGCTCTAATGCATTTTCTGCTTTAGCTGATATAACCTAGCTAGACCAGACGATGTTAAATGCTCATTCTTTTCTATCCCGGATACTATTTCGCAGAAAATTTTAAAATCTCTGCGCTTAGTAGCGAACTGAACCGGATTGAGTTTAAAGAAAGGAATGATTATTTTTCGCAAATCTTCCCTTTTGGTAACCTCAAAGCGATAACAGTCTTTATGATTAGGACGTTTATCTCGTTGGAAATAAACCTGCCCGCATCCAAAGTATTCTTTTAATCGATAGAGGACGTCTTTGTCTTCTTCTGCAAGCTTAACATAAAATTTTGGCTCAATTCGAGTCCGTCTTTTACGTTCTGAGGGTTTTCCGTCGTTCACATAAACGGTAAAGCTACCCTCCCCATCGATTAATCCAGTGATATAGTGCTCATTTAACATATGTATTAGAGAGATTCCTTCCTCCGGTAAACCGGAGTACTACGAATCAGCTGACTTCTGACGCGGCGTTAGTTTCATTATATCATCAAATTATATTTGATGAAACCACCAACATCAGATCTCCCGGGGTCAATTAATTTCCCTTTCCCGACATCCCGAAACGATTTTTTATGAATCTTCCCTTTGCTCACCACCCTGTCCAAAGGTCGATTCTTCGTTTTATATCTTCGGGCTACCGATTGCTTCCAGATCCTTCCGCCGACCGCCTCGCGGCTGTCGACTATCTTTCGGCTACGCTCCTTTATAGACAAAAAGGAGGAACGGATTTTAACCGTTTGGCAAATTAATCTGCCCGGCGCAGATTTTGTGAGTACAAGACCCGAGAACGTATTCACCGTGGCATAGCTGATCCACGATTACTAGCGATTCCAACTTCATGGAGGCGAATTTCAGCCTCCAATCCGAACTGAGAAAAGTTTTTAGGGATTGGCTCCACCTCGCGGTTTGGCTTCCCTCTGTACTTCCCATTGTAGCACGTGTGTTGCCCAAGGCGTAAGAACCATGCTGATTTGACGTCATCCCGCCTTCCTCCCATTTAAAACGGGCAGTCTCTCATGACATATAAAACATAAGATAAGGGTTGCGCTCGTTTCCCGACTTAACGGTACATCTCACGACACGAGCTGACGACAACCATGCAGCATCTGTCTAGCACCCTCGAAGGCGGATCTGTTTCCAGACCTTGCAGCTAGATGTCAAGCCTTGGTGAGGTTCCTCGCTTATCGTCGAATTAAACCACATGCTCCACCGCTTGTGCGGGTCCCCGTCTATTCCTTTGAGTTTTAGCCTTGCGGCCGTACTCCCCAGGCGGGATACTTA
>TBL_comb47_HYPODRAFT_10002841_pt1 | contig 21014 bp, 20 predicted proteins | sample TroBogypolimnion_40_FD_10682 | JGI IMG/M metagenome (IMG submission 10682) | reverse complement strand
GAAGACAAGAATAAAAACAATCGCAAAAACACCAATGATTTTGACAATTAATTTTCCCATGTTTTGATTATTAATTAAACTGACCAAATTATTAAAATAACTAATTTATAAAACATTTTATACTTCTAAGTAATTATCAATGAATAATGTTCAATTTTTAATGTTATTACGAATTGATTATCTGAGATATAGAAAGATATAATTACGACATTAAATCCTTCCACTTACTTATTATGAAATATGTGATCAATAAAATCACAATTCGTTTAATTTTAAAAAGTATTTTGGTTATGAGAAGTAATTATACTCCTCATAACCAAAAATTAAATTACTTGCATTCAAAATATAATTACTGTTTCTGATGATTAAAGTAAAGCCAGAAGATCCTTTTTTATCAAAATACTTGTTAAGTCAATTAATTTAAGAAGTAATGTGCTAAAAATCTTCCGCATATAAAACCCATGTACAGCAAGAATACTACTGCAAGCAAAATTCTTATTAGTGATAATGCTTTAGTTTTCATAATTTAGAACCAAGATTTTACTTCGCGTGCCAAACCTCTTCCACATTCCCATCCAGCATAGAAAATTGCGACACATACACCGAAAAATTCGACTCCATCGGCAATTGCACCTCCGAATGTACGTTTAGCTTCTTCTTCTGATATATTCACAAAATTTTTCATATTGGATTATTTTTCTTAATGTATTATCAACTAATCATTTCATATGCAAATCCAGCTACAACACCGGCACCAAAAATTCCACCGCCAATAACAACGCCTTTTTCAAAACTTGACAAGTTTCCCCACCAAGAAAGAAGCCAACCTCCATCTACTTCTCTTAATTCCAATTCATTTAACTCTTTCATAATTCAAATTTTTAAATTTTAAAAAAAGCAAAACTCCCGCTTTTTTTGACGTGCTGCAGGTTTTGGCACGGGTAACGTTACTTGTTCAAAGTAACGGTCGTACACTCTCAAAAAAAAGCAGTGAAGGGATTTTTTTAGCTCCGCCAATAATCTCCTTGGCTCCTTGTTCTGAAATAATCTTCAGAGAATAGGAAAGCGAAAGCTCACTATTGTTTTCATAAAAGTATGTCCTTCGGGTACGGCTGTATTGAATAGGGACCCCCATTTCCTGTAATTCCTCAATATACCTGTAGAAGTGACTTTCACTTATTCCCAGCTCATCGGCAAATTCTTTTGGAGTACCTGTCCGGGCCGATTTGATCATTCGGTTAATTTTCTGAATCCGCTGTAATTGGCCAATCATCTTCATAGGTTATTTTTATTTAGTGGTTATAAAAATCTTGCTCTACCGGATGGGGTAGCTGCTTTTGCCACATCTGGTAATATTTACCCTTTGACTCCCAAAGTTGGCCATGGTGACCCTCTTCGATCAGCTGGCCATTTTCAAGCACTGCTATTTTATCCGCATTAATAACAGTGCTCATTCGGTGGGCGATAATTACAATAGTTTTACCCTCTTCTTTCAACCGGTTAATTGTCTCCTGAACATAGAATTCCGATTCAGAATCGAGCGATGATGTGGCTTCATCGAATACAAGGATCTCCGGATTACGATACAATGCGCGTGCAATTGCAATTCGTTGCTTTTGTCCACCTGAAAGGGTCGCTCCATTTTCCCCAATCCAGGCATTAAGCCCTCCTGGCAATTTCTCTATAAAACCAAACATTCCCAGCGACTTGCATATTTCCAGAATTCTTTTAATATCCGGGTGGAAATCGCCTACTGCAATATTGTCAACTATACTTCCGGCAAAAAGATCCAATTTTTGAGGAACTACCCCCACTATGATCCTTAGGCTATTTGAGGTAATATGGTCAATATTATATCCACCGACTGAAATGGAGCCATCATTTAAAGGGTAAAGTTTCTGGATTAAGGCTACAAGTGTGGTTTTACCCGATCCGCTCTCCCCTATAATTGCGGTAATCTGCCCCTTTTTGATCGTAAAACTAAAATCATTAAATACGTCTGTCCGTGTTCCATAGCTAAAGGAAACATTATTAAAAACGATTTCCCCGGCATTTTCAGCCGATAAATCCATCTTATTTTCTTCCAACTCCACCTCTAGATCCATAATCTCAAAAAGACGGTCGGCAGCTATTAACGCATTTTGTATTGACTTATTCATCCCTATCAAACCTGCGGCCGGAGAGGTAAAATAACCCAAAATGGCATAAAAGGAGAGTAATTCTCCGGGTGTTATCGTGTTGTCAACTACAAAATAGCAACCAATCCAAAGTAATATAATGGTGTAAATACGGTTCAGAAATTCAGTGCTGCTCCCCGTGAAAATCGCATTCAGTCCCGATTTGTAAACTGTCCGGAGCAACTCGACAAACCTTAATTCCGTTTTCAGGTTCGAATAATCTTCGAGACCAAACTCTTTTATAGTTCTGACTGAATTCAACGATTCGACCAATTGAGTTTCAAGCTCGGCGGCATTTTCCATTAACTTCCGTTCCCGATTCCGGTTCAGCCGATTTGTTACATAGTAAATAATTGCATAAAGAGGGATTACGGTTAATATGGTCAGAGCTAATTTCCAACTATATAAAAACATCAGTGCAAATGAGAAAAGTACAATGAAAAGATTAACAAGAAGCGAAATAGCAGTTTCATTGATGAAGGCCCTGATCTTAACCGCATCGTTGATCCTTGAAATAATTTCACCCACACGCATCGTATCGAAAAAGCGTTGGGGCAATGTCAGGAGGTGTTTATAATATCCAAGGATGAGTCGCAGATCAATTTGCTGACCTGTTCTAAGGACAAAAATACTTTTCACTGCTCCGATAAAAAGTTGGACCAATAATATAATCACCATTAAAACGCTCAGAAGGTTGAGCAATTTCAGGTTATGGTCAACCAACACATAGTCTGTTATTTTCTGTATGTAGATTGAAGTGGAAAGCCCTAACACGGTGTAAAAAATAGCTCCTGCCAATGACTGCGACAAAATGCTGTGATGTGGTTTCAACAGATAAAAAAACCGCTGAATATTCGATATTTTCTCATTTTTTGGGACGAAATCCTTACCAGGTGCCATAAGAATCAGTACTCCACTCCAAATCTTAGCAAATGAATCAATGGAAATGCAGTGCATACATCCGTCACGTGGGTCCATATATTCGGCATTAGCCCCTTTAACCCGATACAGAACCACATAATGGTGAAGAATTTTATTGATGATTACATGGGCAATTGCCGGAATTGGAACATCTGGTAGTGCTTCTACATTTCCTTTCACCCCTTTTGCCGAGAATCCCATTTTTTCTGCAGCTTTCACTAATCCCCAGGCATTTGTCCCTTTTTGGTCTGTTCCTGCAATTTGTCTGATTCTGGAAACGGGGAGTCCGAGCTTGTAGTATGCCGCAACAGATGCAAGACAGGCAGCACCGCAATCTGAAATGTCGCGTTGTTTAACCTTNTTATCCATGATTATAAATTTTGGGGTTAAGCCAATCGTCGGTTTTATCATAGATTAACTGAAAGAGGCTTCTTCTGACTATCATAAATCGTCCTGTCAGAGTCATCCCCTTTTTCAGGAACCCTTTACACCCGTTTTTCAGTACGAGATAATTCTTGTCGAGACTACACCTGACCTTAAAGAATGGTTGGTCATTAATATTGATTACATTATTGGATATCCGGGTAACATTTCCTGAACCCATTCCCCATTGATTGTAATTATAAGAATGGAACTGATAATTTACCTTCATATCCGGAGAGATCATTCCAATATTCGCAGGGCTTACATAGCATTCAACCATTAATTCCTTATCAGGGGAAATGCGTACAATTTGCTGATTGGGAACAATAAAGTTGCCCTCTTCAATTCCTGTATAATCGGTTATTGTACCAGATATAGGAGCAGTTATGATATATTGCCTTTTATCCCGCTGTAACTGCTCAATATTCGACTTCAATCCTTTAATTTTCAATCCGAGTTCCGTCAGTTTTGTTTGCCATGATAATCTTTGCTGTTCAATGATATTATTATAGTGGCTTATTTCGTATTCACGATTATGCTTTTTTTCTTCATATTCCATTCTGGGAATGACATTTTTTTCAAATAAAATTTTTGCCAGGAGATACTGTTTTTCAGCTTGTGACTTTTTCACATTTTGTTCCTCAAGATTTCCTTTGAAACCTGCAAATTCTTGTCTGAATATTGCNGAAGATAATTGGGGATTGTCATTCNCAAGTAAATTTTCAAGGTCCTTAAGGTGAATAGATTCCTCCCCTACTTGAATTTTGCAGTAATTAATCTGTTCATCCGTTTTATGAGTACTGACTTCAATAAGTGTATCACCTTGATTTACAGAGGCATTTTCCGAGATATTTGCATGGACTACTTCTCCATATACTGCCGACTGAATTATATTGTCATCATAAAGTGAACGAATTACTCCATTACTTTGTGAGGTTATATCCACATTAATTAGTGGCAATAAGGAGAAAATGATGATTAAAATAAATAGCAGGACGAGATAAACTGCTTTACTTGTAGTTTGATGCTGATTAAAATAGTTTTCGGCACTGTTGTGGATAATTTCTGATGGGAAAAGCTGTTTCATTACCTGAATTATGAAAAAACTAAATCAGAAAATACTGAATATCAACAACCCAATGAATCAACAGAAAAAAATCTGTGGAACTGAAAAGCTCAACGATTGAACCAACCTAAGATACAAAATTTTAAAATGAAAGTTGGGAAATAAGAAGATTTATTTTAAGAAACAATCAAATAATTTTAATACTTCGCATAATTCCCTGTATTCCTGATCAATAACTGCCCATCCTAAAATTTGGTTAGCCTATTTCCCAGGAAGGGCAAATCGGAAAGTCAATTCATCTTGGTTTTGTATTTTAGATGTAACCAGTGGCAGGTCCGCATTTTGTTTGCACCTTTGGTTTTCCTTACCATAGTCTTAGACTGAAATCAGTAAGGATCGCAAAGTGAATTCACAAGGCAAATATTTAATCGGAAAGATCCAGACGGGCATCTGACGGAATATTGAGGTTTTGTACACCTACCTAACCCTACAGCCAGTAAAATTTATTTGCCGAATATTGAAAGCATTAACTCTACAGAACAAATGGGATTAGAGCAGATACCTTCTCACAATATCTCCTGTATGGTTCGCCGAATTGCTCCAGCAACCACCTATCCTCGAGCCTTAGTTTGATCCATAAAACGCCAAAAACGAGTGCGTTTGCAATCAGCCCGCGGATTTCTCCCAATGCCACCGATGAACCCACAAATCCCAGGATGAGCCCTGTGTAAATCGGGTGCCGAACGAATGCATAGGGTCCGTTTGTAATGAGGAGGTGATCATCCTTGATGGTCACCTCCTGGCTCCAGTTTCTTCCGAGTCTTCGGCGCGCCCACACTGAAAACCCCAAACCTAACAGGGTAATGATTAATCCTGTCCAAAATGGCCAATCGCTCACCGGTAAAAACCGAAAGCTTAATCCCGGAATCTGAATTTTTGGAATACCAAGTAACAGGATTGCCAATATAATCAAGATAGCACGAATCATTCTTGAGACTGCAGACTCACTCCTGACAGTTGTTTTTACATTCCCGGAGATCGTCCTCCAGTACACAAAATAAAGAATCCAGACGATCAGAAAAATATAGCGATAAAAATAGTACATAGTTTATTGAAGTTAAATATGTTGCCAGGTATTATTTTACAACAATTCAAGTTTCCAATTAAATAGGGTCTCTGTTTCTCCAACTTTTATGAAGTCATTTTTTCTCAGAACCGAGCAAGAAGCAATGTTGTTTTTTTCTGTTGAAGCTAATATTGATTTAACTTTAGGTTGGACTTTTGCCCATTTTATAATTCCTCCGACTGCTTCTGCCATAAAACCTTTCTTTCTAAATTCATCATAGATTCCATAGCCAATTTCAATTTCTCCTTCTCCATTTGGTTCTCCAATAATACACAGGTCTCCCACCATTTTGTTGTCAGCTTTTGATATAACAGTCCAAACCGTTGAATACAAATAATCTTTTTGTGTGTCAGCAACATTTGGAAGTATTGTTTTCTCCAGTGCTTCTTTAAGATCAGCCGAAATTGTCCTTGTTGTTTCATTTAAATTCAATTCAGTCTCCAATGAATTGTCTGCCCTTACATATTTCAACAGCTGGTTATATGTAAGTGGCATTAATATAAGTCGTTCTGTTTCTACTATCAATTTAGTTACTGACAATTTATTCATTTCTTTTAAATTCAATCAATTCGATTGGAGCACCATTATGTTCAATCATTGCAACTCTGATTCCATAAGCAGGTGAATTTGGTGGCATAATCACTTTTAGATCACGATTTGCTAATTCAAAATCCAAATCCTGTACTTCAAAGGCAAGATGTGGAATGGTCTGAATCAATTTATCAAATGGACTATCTGGTTCAAATCTCATCCATTCGATACCAAATGGGCTGGTACTAAATCCGGAAACATAAAACTTAAAATGAGGAATGTACTTCTCATCTGGCATTTTCAATTTTGTGGGTATTCCCAAATGATGAAACCTCCAACCCCATTGCTCAGTCGATTCAGAAAGTTCATTTTCTTGTCTGATTTTCATTGCCTGTTTTTATTTAACTACTCGCTTCGCTTTATCCGGACGCTTTTTGTCTGAAACCGATTTTACAATTGTCTGACCGTTAATAATTTGTTTTTGATCTTTAACTTTTGCCAGAGAATTAGCATAGGTTTCGATTACGAGTTTCTTAATATATTCTTGTGGAAATTTCTGTTTATCAGTCACAAGGATATACCGATACTGATTACCCTGGCCCAAAGGAATCTTGTCCGGGTCGGAAATTTCGTTGCCCCAATTGAATCCGAAATGAACATTTTTACTTGAACGTCCAACTGCGATGGTCTTAGATTTTTTTCGCAGGAAGTGTAAACCGGAACAGAGTCCCTTTATTTGTTTTGCTTTCGATGTACAGTTGGCCACGGTGTTCTTCGATCAGGTCCTTGCAGATGATCAACCCCAGACCGGTACTCGATTCCCCATTGGTACCAATCCTGTTGGTATTGACATCGAGCCGGAAAAGGTTTTTAATCCGGTGCTTATTCATCCCGATCCCATTATCCTGAACCGAAATCCGGACATGATGGTATGCATCCGGTGCTGCCGAAATCGTAATCTCCCCCCCTTTCGGAGTGAACTTCACGGCATTATTAGCCAGATTGCGAAGAATAGTCTGAAACATATTCCAATCGGCAAAAACCGTCAAATCATCGGGAACATCCAGTACAACGGTGATCTCCTTCCGTTTGGCAGCATCAAATGTCAAGGTCAGGCTCTCAGGAATTCCGGTTGCCAATGAAATTTTTGAAGGATAATAGGTAACCAGCCCTCTTTTAATCAGTGACCATTCCAGTAAATTTCCCAGCAAATTGTATAGATTGCGGGCAGAATTGTGAAGGATCACAGAAAGTTCCCGGATCTCATCCATGGTCATCTGGGGCAACTCTTTGGCCATGATTTCGGTCAACCCTAAAAATCCGTTGAATGGAGTGCGCAAATCGTGGGCAATGATTGAGAAGAATTTGTCTTTCTCGGCATTCACCTTGACCAACTCATGATTTTGTTTATGAATTTTCAATTCAGCCTGTCGGATAACAGTAATGTCGCGGGTAATTCCCAAAAGCGATTCTACTTTTCCCTCCATATCAGGCATTGGAACCACAGAGGTTTCGAGCCAGCGGTGAGTACCCCGCAATCCGATAATTTCAAAGATCAATTTTCCTGATATACCTTTGAATACGTTCTCTGTCAAAGCGATGTATGCCTCCCTGCTTTCGGGGGCGATCAGGTGATATATCGATTTCCCAACTACCTGGTCCAGTGAATCTGCCTCAATCATCCGGAGCCCCGCACCATTCATATAGGTTAAGGTACCATCCGGGGCCATTATTTTTACACACTCCGGCTCATTTTCGACGATTGACTTATTAAACGCTTCACTTTTGCGCAACGATTCTTCAATCTGCCTCCTCTTGGTAATGTTTTCCTTTACCGCCACGTAATGAGTAATACGACCCGATTCATCCATGATGGGTGAGATTTTGGCCGATTCCCAGTATAACTCACCATTTTTCTTCTTGTTGCAAAATTCACCTTCCCAAACTCTTCCTGATGAAATTGTATTCCACAAGTTTTTGTACAGTTCATCGGTGGTCACCCCTGATTTTAAAATCCGGGGGTTTTTCCCTTTTGCATCAGGGTTTGTATAACCGGTCAATTCGGTGAATTTAGGATTGACATATTCTATTTCCCCTCGCACATTGGTGATGACAATCGTTGAAGGATTCTGTTCAACAGCGAAGGAAAGTTTCCGGGATTCAGCTTCGGCATTAACACGTCCCGTAATATCCCTGAATGACCATACCCTTCCGACAATAGCGGTTCCGATTCTTTGGGGTTGGGAATAACGTTCGAAAACTCGTCCATCAACAAACTTAATCCGATCAAAACTCGATTCATCCGGATGGGAATACAAATAATTAACCCTATCCACAAACTGATCATCATCAATGAGTTGGCACTTAATAGACTGAATTACCAAAGCATCGTCATTACACAAGAGGAACTCCTCAGGGATTTGCCACATCGAAGCGAATTTGTGATTCCATTTGACTATTTTACCCTCCCGGTCAACGACTAAGAGTCCGTCTGCTGTCGAATCCAATGTTGCATTAAGCAGCGATAACGTAGTTTTCATGGCATCAGAAGCCAGCTTACGCTCGGTGATTTCATTTACGATCACGACAAAATGGGTTTGCAGGGTATAGGTTTCTACCTTGGTTGAAATGGCCATTTCATACCAATTTAATCCGGCAGGAGTCTGCATCGCATAACATCCCCCTTTATGCCGGCCAGTTGCGGCTGCCTCAGAGAGGGCTGCATTAATTACCAAACGGACATCATCCGGGAAAATCTCATTAACTGTTTTACCCATAAACATCTCCGGTTGAAGGTATAATAAATCCACACGTGGTGCACGAAAATCACAGATGCGACCATTACTGTCCAGTTCAAATAGCATAACTGGCAGTTCATTGAGAGTCGCCTCCATTTGTTCATTGGATTTTCGGAGCTTATCTTCTGCCTGTTTCCGTTCGTTGTTCTCCCTCTGCTGTGATTCCTGTAGGAGATGAATCAACTGCTCCAATTCTTTCACCCGATTGATGAGTTCTTCATTCGTTTTCTCCGGAGCATTCATAATTTACAGATTCTAAAATCAATTACTTACAGGTTATTCACTAAGTCAGTTTTATTATATGCCTAAGATTTAACTATTCCCTTTCGTATTCTGTAAGGTCCATTTTTTGAGCCAATGCGTCAAATAAATAAAATAGACCTGATAAACAGGTGGTCAATAATAATCCTGGGTTGCTTTTGGATAATGTTGTTTTAGAATCAGTAAAAATAAGAATCTCAGCCGAATATTTACTGACAAACTTGTTATTTTTCAGGTATCCGGGTCAAAACAAAACCTTACCATTTTATGATCAACCAGATTACAAAACTGATTTTTTCATCTGATGAAGATTGAAACTCAATTCACGCCTGAAATTTCCCAAATCGGAGTCTCAAATTTCAACATTATTTTTGAAATATTATGTATTATTTAAAATTTTTCACAAACAAATGCAGAGCTGTAACCTAAATGGGAACAGGTGGAGTCATTTGGGCCACAGGTGTATCCGGGACCAATGGCCAACTGTTGAATAACATGATTAGCTCTTATTGGATTCAGGTACTTTTTGGGAAGTTAAGCGTATCTTTGTGTTCAGTTTTATATACGGTCATGGGAGAACTGAAAGAATATACCATCCCCGGGATGCTCAGAAATAGTTTCGTCAAATACGGAACCAGGCAGGCGCTCGTATTTGCAGGAGAGGAAAATCGTACCTATACAAGGCTGGAGCAGGAGATTAACTTTTTGGCAGCTCAATTGAGAACTGCTGGCATCGTCAAAGGGGATAAGGTGGTCATATTGAGTACGAATATGCCCAACTGGGCAATTGCTTTTTTTGCTTCAATTACCTGTGGTGCGATAGCGGTCCCCATCCTTCCCGATTTCTCACCGGTTGAGATCTCCAATATTATCCTCCACTCCGAATCGAAGGTGGTCTTTGTTTCAGAGAACCTCCTGTCAAAAATTAAACAATTCATCGACACTTCCTCCATGCTGATTATCCGGGTTGAAAACTTTGAGAAAATTTCAGGTCCTGGTATAATTAAATGGAGTACAAAACCGAAAAAGTTCACCTCCATTCCGGTGCATGAAGATGACCTGGCCTCAATCATCTATACATCAGGAACAACAGGGAAATCAAAAGGGGTAATGCTCACCCATAAAAATATTGTTTGGGATGCTGAACACGGAGGTTTGATCCAGCAGGTCTCCATAAATGACCGGTTTCTTTCGTTGCTGCCCCTTTCACATTCCTATGAAAACACCCTAGGATTGATATTGCCGGTAATGTATGGTGCATCGGTCCATTATCTTAGAAAGTTACCTACCCCTGCAGTACTTATTCCAGTCCTTCAAACAGTAAAACCAACGGTAATCCTTTCTGTTCCACTGATTATCGAAAAGATTTATAAGAAACAGATTGTACCGAATTTCAGTAAAAACCTGATTATTAGAACAATCTATCGGCTAAGACCATTCAGAATACTGCTAAACCGTCTTGCCGGGAAAAGATTGATGAAGACCTTTGGAGGCGAACTATTTTTCTTTGGAATCGGGGGAGCTAAATTGGACGGAAAGGTTGAGCAATTTCTGCGTGAAGCGAAGTTCCCATATTGTATCGGCTATGGATTAACCGAAACAGCCCCACTTATTGCAGGCACTTCACCTGAGGGGTCTCGTCTGCAAACCATCGGGCCGGCCATGCCGGGGGTTACGCTAAAGATCCATCAGCCTAATCCGGTTTCAGGACAAGGGGAGATCTGGATCAAAGGGGACAATGTGATGAAAGGGTATTTTAAAGAGCCGGAATTGACCAAAGAGGTACTCACCCCGGAGGGATGGTTTAAAACTGGTGACCTGGGATTTATTGACCCAAAAGGGTATCTGGCTTTCAAAGGGAGATTAAAAAATATGATTGTGAGTGCTTCGGGAGAAAATATCTATCCCGAGGAGATCGAATCGGTGATCAATAATTTCAGGCATGTTGTGGAATCACTGGTAATTGAACGAAAAGGTAAACTAGTCGCACTCGTTTTACTGAATATGGAAGAACTCGAATCGAAGTTCCAGGCATTCCGGGATCAGGCTGAACTGTATAATGAAAAACTGGATGAATTGCTGGAGGAGCTCCAGGTTTATGTCAATTTGCACGTCAATAAATTTTCACAGGTGCAGCTTGTATTGGTTCAACCCGAACCGTTTGAAAGGACTCCTACCCAAAAAATAAAAAGGTTCCTCTATTCGTAAAGATCTGAATAATCTGATCAGTGAAATCCGCACCAAAAAGGTAGTACCATTACCTGGTTTTTAACAGCTCCTGGGGTGAATTTAATCGAAGGTTATTCAATAGCTCAATTATTCCATCCACCTTTTTACCGCGCATATCCTTAATGTTTTTGGTAATCGTCCAACCGGTATCAATTATGGAAAGGACAATGGCCGGTGTAATTAACCCTTTTGTCACACCCGGCTGATCAGGATATACAAATTTCTTATAGATAATATGTAAATCCTTAAATGCCAATACATAAGATTCAATAAACACATTCTCACCCTCAGCTTCACCTAAATCATGAGTCTTATAATAATTGCTTAATTTTTTATATGCTTTTACCGAATTTTTCGATCGCATATCTGCAGAGAGTTGGTAGATGATCCGGTCAGTCAGTACCCGGATCTCATTATAATTGATAAGTGCTGAATCTCTCCTCTGCTTTGCGACAGCCAGATCGGTCGCAATTTTTGAGAAACAGGCTTCTGAATTGTATTTGATCTCAACCAGTTGGGAAACCAGTCCTAAATTAACCAGTCCGTAGTTTGCTGCAATACTGTTGAGGGACAATGCCACGACGAAATAAAAAAAACAGAGTAATTTTTTCATACCTTAAATTTTTTAAATTTATACTATCTAAGATACGAATTTTTAAAATAAGATGTTCATGCCAAAATGTGCCTAAAAGCTGAAATGATGATCGTCTCAAACGGCACGAATTTAGTTTTTTTTTATTTCCCCATGCTCTCCCTGATATGATCTGAAAGTCGCAGTGACAGGGCGACTAAGGTGAGTGTCGGGTTTGGTGCGCCTGCTGTGACATAACAAGCTGATCCTGCAACATGGAGATTAGTTATTCCATGAACCTGGCAATCGGAGTTCACCACCCCTTTCCGGGGATCTTCACTCATGCGGGTAGTCCCCATGTGGTGCCATCCTCCGTTGACCCCTTCAGGCCACGAGTTTTCATTCCCGTCATGCAGGAAGTCCATTAATTTGATCCGCCCGATACCAGCGATTCCCATTTGTTGACCGATCAGTTCATAGATTTTCCGGATACTTCTTTTTTCGAGTGCCGTCAGTTCCCAGTGAAGGTTCGCTCTGGGAACGCCGAGTTCATCTTTTTCGGGTCCGATGGTAACCCGGGAATTGGGATTGGGCGCCTGCTCAATCCGTGTGCTGAGTTGGAAAGCCCTGGAGATACTCCCCTTATTCTCTTTTTCTGCCTCTTTAGCCGCAGCATCCCAGTCCTTAAACAAATTTGCCAGAGACTTTCGGGGATCTCCATCCTGCCATGTTTCGATGCGCGGTTTTGCATGCCGGCTAAAACCCAACGGGGTTAATGAGGCCGTACCATTTAAGATCCGATGCTCAATCTGCTCCTTTTCGGTCACTGCCATCTCAGCACTCGCCCGCGTGACACCATATTTCCAGGAATAGAGATCGGTTGGGAATGGTTTTAAAAGCCATAGTTCAGCAGAGGCTATTTCAAGGTGCTCCATAAAATAGCGACCTACCACATCATGGTCATTTCCAAGACCCTGAGGTGCCTGGGTATTGGAAGCCAGTAAAATCCTAGCATTCTGAATTGCCCCGCATGCCAGGATAAAATGTTTGGCCCTTACAGTATGCGTTTTGCCGGCATAATTCTTAACAATCACTTCCTTGATGGAAGATACTCTTTCATTGGCCAGAATGTTGACAACATTGGCATACGTATAAAGGTGCAGGTTTTTTGCGTTCGTTACAGTTTCCTTATATAAAGTTCCAAACCTGGCCTGACTAAACTGCCACATTTTGGTCCAGATCACATTTTCATCCAATGGAAACCGGTTCAGGTTTGGAACCTCCTTATTCCAAAAGTCAAAATCAAAACGGTAATGACCTAACTTCAGTTTTTCTCCTGCCCTGGCATAAAAAGGATCCAGCTCTTTTCGGGTAATGGGCCATCCGCTGTCGGGAACCCAATCCCTTTTCATAAAATCAACCGGATCAAACGGCGAACACATACCTGCCCAATGTCCCGTGGTTCCGCCAAAAAGATGCAGCCGGCTCGCTTTAAGCGGATAATACTTTTGTCCGGTGGTATGACCTGCATACAGATCCTGAACTTTGTCGTCATATTCAAAGCCACCCCCTTCGAGAAGGATAACCTTATATGGCGAATTGATCCAATCGAGTGCAATACTAACTCCTGCTGCCCCGGCTCCTATAATGCAGATATCTCCTTCAATAACCGAGTTATTCTCTAATTTTCTGGCATCAATGTGCATAGACTTTAATTGAGGTGAATTGTAGAAAAGAGTGCACACTGGCGTGCTTCGGTTTTCGAGAGGATCCAGCCATCCAACATAATGGTATTTCCTGTAACAAAATCTTTTTTAATATTTCGGGCAATTGAAAGGGCAAGGGCATCGTCCACCCCGGATGTTTCTGCCGATAAGTGCCTTACAAGTGTTCGCACGTTTGTTTCATCGGGAAATTGATCCTGATATTTGATCCCCATTTCGTGAGTCATCCCGATATCCCAAATAAGGGAAAGAGACTGAGGCTGAGCCAACAATCTTTCATATTTTCCACTCCCCCGTAAATACCAGGCAGTCGGAACTCCAAGGGTGGCAATACCCGCAGTGGTCAGAAGTAAAAAGTCTCTTCGTTTCATTTTATTGAGTTATCAGGCTGTTTTTAATTAAAGGCTGTCGGACGAATATCAAGCGACCAATTAAATTTTACATAAAAGTTGAAACCTCTTCGGAGCTCTGTATTTATTATGATTATATCCCTCTTGTTTCACCGGAGATCATTGAAATTCAAGTCCTTCAGCCTTGTGAAACACTAAATCCGGATAAGAGTAAAATTTGAATTACCGTGGATGAAACTACAGAAATTGAATAAAATTGTGCACCAACCCTGAAAGTTGAAAAGCAAAATAGACGAGGAAAGCAAAATTTATGCCGTCATTAAATGATCGTCCTGAAAAATAAAAATTTGCAATACCGGTGTGCTTTAGTCATAAAACCTTTTGTGGAATTAATGGCTTTCATTGTCCACAACAACTAATGAGGTCAATGAAACTCCCGTTATTGCAAATCTGACCATTATCACTGACTTTTAAAATCAGGTAAACAGGAAGATAACTATTCGTTCTTCACCAATCCCATGCCCCAGGCGACAGCGGCTCCGCCAATGGCAAATACGATCGTTGATAAAACAAAATCCAAAACGACAACACCTAACCCGTTAAACATTGAACTCATCGAATAAAACTGGAGATCTATAAAAACGGTCAGGAGAAAACCCAAAATAGCGGCACCTTTTGCCCCATCCACAATACCGCTGGTTTTAGCCCAGCTAAAGGCAGTGGAAAAAAGTAATCCCACGGCAATATTGGAAACAATCAAAGCCCACCAAATTATATCTTTGTTCATAAAACACTGGTTGTAGTTGGCAATCATGTAATCTTTCAATAGAATTCCCCAAACTACCCAACTGACCAGGAAAAGTACAACACCCCCGATAACTCCGCCGACTAAAATTTTGTTTGTTTTCATTGTGTAAAGATTAATTTTCCCTACTCTTATGGCTTTTCGGTTTCGCCCCGTTTTTTAAAGTGGTTACTGATCTCCACTGTATTACACTTTTTTCATTAAGAATAATAACAATACCACTGACAAGAAATCTGTCAAGGTATAGGAGACTGCTTAAAAATTACAATTATTTTTTTTGCCCATATCCACCAATTTCAATAGAAAAACAAGTCAGTGAAAAACTACTGTCCGTTAGGACCTTCACACATAAACTGTTTCTAAGAGTTTGAATCCGCATTAATGTTTGAAGGGACTGATTTACCTTTTTGATTGTTACAAATGTGTTGTGATTGCGGGCTATTTCTCTCCGGGAGCCCGGTAATTGACAGATTTTTTAGATGCCTGGTCAATATCTTCAGGTGAAAGCAGAACAGTTGTCGAGACTGACGCCAATCCTGATGAATTTATTTTTAATCCAATAGCTGCGGCCGAGATATCATCAGGCAGCTCTGAAATCACATAAACATCGTGCTCCCCAAATGCAAAATAAAATGATTCCATTTTGCCGCCCAATCCTTCCAACATCTTCTCAACGGCTAATTTTCTTTTGGAACCTCCATCTTCACTTAATCCTTTAAATCCATTTGGACTATAGGATGCCTTTATCAGATACTTTTTCATGATATTTTGTTTAAATTTTCCTACTCATCAGGCTTTTCGGTTCCGCCCTGTTTTTAAATTGGTTTCCGGACTACCAAATTATTTGGAATCATTCTATCATAAAATGATTTGAAAGGTTCATTTGTTCAATTTTAACCACATGTTATTCAGCATGTTTTCACAGATAACTGAGCCACCACTTCTCCTTATGGTTCATCTTATAGGTGTCAAACCTTTTGCACAACGGATAAAGTGATACAATGACTCCGATCCAAACCAAATAAACTACCCAAAGGTTAAACCCATACCCCTTCATACCCGGTTGTTCAGTTATCCACCCTGGCAGAATCAATTTCTGCCACCCAAATCCTGAAAGCTGGGCAAAAATAAGGGCAGTACCATGGATTAAATAAAGATGGATGATATAATAGAAGAATGGGACCCTGCCGAAAACAGAAAAGAACGTAACAACTTTCCCCTTGAGTTTTTCGGAATATGCCAGAAACAGGAAAACAGCTCCCAGGGTCATCAGCAAATACAAAAGTGATGGCGGATATTTGTTTGGATTCAGAAATGAAATCAGTGATTTTGTGATTGTTTCATAGTGTTTCCAGCCCAAAGGATCCCCATAAATATTTATCCACCTGACAATAATGAAAGTCACAATAGCAGCTATCCCGATTCTGCTGAACATCTTTTTTCGTTTGAGTGGATCAAATGAGGGATTATAAAGTGAGCCAAAATAATAGCCGAGCGACATAACCGCAATCCATGGGATAAGGGGATAACCGATATAGAGCTGAAGACTATCCGAGAATTTAAAGATTGAAAACTCATGAAGTGCAGACCAGAGGATGTTCCCGGGATAGTGAATATGATCGAGCAGGTCGTGCCCGAAAATAAGCACGAGGGAGAAGAGGAGGATATATTTTCGCGGAAGATAAATTAAACCGGCCAGCACCATCATGCTGACCCCCAATGCCCCGATCACAAAAAAGTCGAGTGTGCGGAAGTGAATATCAAAATACCATGCAAAATTGACTATCGTTAAATCAATCAGGATCAGCCACAATCCCCTTTTAAATAAAAATCCGGATAATTCACCAGTCGTTCTTCTTCGTCCGGCCATAAAGGCAGATATTCCGGCCAGGAAACTGAATGCCGGTGCACAGAAATGGGTAATCCATCTGGTGAAAAAAACAATCAAAGTAGTCTGTGCAGGGTCCGTCGGATCGAAAAGGAATGCCGAAGAGTGGAAATAATCGCGTGTATGGTCAAGCGCCATAATCACCATGACTAATCCTTTGAGCAAGTCAATCGATTCAATTCTGGTTTTGGAGAGAGTTTCCATTGCGCATTAGATTTTGATAATTCTGCGCAATTTATAATTAATCTAAATTAAAATAAAATTTATTCCTGTTTTTTTAAGTTTTATTTTTTCGGTTCCTTTTGTGTCATAGGTTCGATAAAACAGACTTACCGTAATGCGATCTTCATTTTCAAAGTTAAGTCCGATAAACCAACATAGAGTAAATCATCAGCAGCCTTAAGGGAGGAATGGCTAATCACTGGGGTCTGGTAAACGGTTTGTTCTTTAGTAACAACCACTCTGTGATTCTTCTATTTATCATTGGAGAAACCCTGATGGGTCCGGTTTATATTTATTTGAACAACCGACTTCCAATCCGGAAAATATTCAGTAACAAATATCCAAAATAAAAATGAGCCTTTTACAATAAACTTAACCAAAGCCAACCGATCCATTATCTCTCAAAACCTTATTATCTTCGCCCCGGATATGATCACCCTAAACTTTCAATATGCACTTGTTTTACACCCCTGATTTACAAAATGATATTTACTGCCTGAGCGAAGAGGAATCGAAGCATTGTGTAAGGGTTCTCCGGCTGGTTGAAGGGGATATCCTCAACCTGGTTGACGGTAAAGGGTTGTTTTGCGAGGCAGTAATCACCTCCGCACACCCGAAGGCATGCGAACTGAAGATTGTGGATAAAAAGTCAGATTTTGGCAAACGTGAGTTTCGCCTCATCATGGCTGTTTCGCCCACGAAAAATATCGACCGTTACGAGTGGTTCCTGGAGAAAGCCACCGAGATCGGGATTGATGCGATTATTCCGCTGATTGGCCGGTATTCTGAACGGAAAGAGATCAAGCCTGAACGGCTTGAAAAGGTAATAGTATCTGCGATCAAGCAGTCTATCAAGGCATATCTGCCACAATTACAGCAAACACAGAGTTTCAAAACGGTTATAAAAATACCCTTCCCAGGACAGAAATTTATTGCTCATTGCTATGCAGGAGAAAAGGTGTTTTTGCGGGATGCCGTAACCAAAGGAAATGATGTTTTGATTCTGATCGGACCTGAAGGGGATTTTTCAGTTGAAGAGGTTGAGTCAGCCATTATGGAGGGTTTCGTTCCTGTTTCGCTCGGCGATTCGCGGTTACGCACCGAAACCGCTGCTTTGGTGGCATGCCATACGGTTAACCTGATTAACCAATAAAAAAATAACCCCGATTTACCGGGGTTATTTAATGATTAAGAATTATACAATCGCGGTTAAGCGCAGGAAAAGAAAATTACAGCAAAGTTGCAATATCAAAAATCAGGACAATACCCAACCTGGCAAATGCCGCATTGGTTTATTGCCAGGAAAACTATTTTTTCACTTTTTCGAGTTGTAAAGTTTTGGTCGTAGCGTCAGATACGGCCGATGGGCCCCAATACTGGATTGGACCCGGATAAACAAATGATGTTTCGATGGCCCACTCCTCCCGTTTTTCAGCAAATTCTGTGAAAGGGGCTCCGTCAAGGCGAACCAGTGCTTTTTGAATTACAGGCTTCATTTCGCCACTGCGGCGTTCCATGTTCATCATCATAGTGATAGGAACTCCGCCGGGAATCCATTCTGATGCAGGAGCAATGGTGTTGCGGATAGAGGCTAAATAACCTGTTTTCCCGTTTGCAATCAAAAGCGATGCAACAAAACCCAGAGAATAACAATAATCAGAATCAAAATTTGAAGGTGCGGCGCAACGACCTTCGTATCCAAAGAAGTGGTTTTGAGCTGAAAATTTTACTTTTAATCCGTTTCTTCTCAATTCGGCTAACCGTTTTTCAACCATTTCAATGAGCAGACGCTCAGTTTCAATTCGGGAAACCTGAACATTTCCGTGAGGATCACGATCAAGTGTCAACTGACGTGAGATTCCATTCGGCAGTGAAGCAAATACTTTTGAGGATTGACTTGAGAGGGTATCGATAATATAATCCCTTTTCTCGGTATTCGAGCCAAGGCTCTGAAATTTCTCTGCAGATGTAGTGCCTTCTGCAAGTAATTCATTCAACTCGTCAATCAGCGTTTTAATCTCAGGAATAAACTCAATCAAACCTTCAGGGATCAATGCAACACCAAAAGTCTCCTCATTTTGTGACCGCTTAACAACAATATCGGTAATTTCATTGACGATTTGCTCGAGAGTCTGTTTCTTTTCGGCAACTTCTTCTGATATCAGGCAGACGTTGGGGTGAGACTGAAGGGCGCATTCCAAACCGATATGCGATGCTGAGCGACCCATAAGTTTGATAAAATGCCAGTATTTTTTTGCAGAGTTAGCATCACGCATGATGTTTCCAATGAGCTCTGAATAGGTTTTGCATGCCGTATCGAAACCAAATGAGGCTTCAATCATCTCATTTTTAAGGTCGCCATCAATCGTTTTGGGACAACCGATAACCTGAATTCCGGTGTTTTTCTGAAGGTAATATTCAGCCAAGACACAGGCATTGGTATTGGAATCGTCTCCGCCGATAACCACAATAGCCTTAATTCCCAACTGTTTGCAAATCTTAATTCCCTTGTCAAACTGGGCAGTTTCCTCCAGCTTTGTACGTCCTGATCCGATAATATCAAAACCACCAGTATTCCGGTATTCATCGACGATTTCAGAGGTCAGTTCAAGATGTTGGTGATTTACAAGTCCTGCCGGCCCCCCCAGGAACCCATATAGCTTATTTGAAGGATTTAGTTTTTTTAGCCCGTCAAACAGACCTGAAATTACATTATGTCCACCCGGAGCCTGCCCGCCCGAAAGAATTACGCCCACATTGAATGAAGGATATGTCGCTTCTTTTTCACCCTCTTCAAAGGTAATAATTGGCATACCGTAGGTCCCCGGAAAAAATTTCTTAATCTCTTCCTGATCAGCAACAGAATTGGTTTCCCCACCTTCAATAACCTTTACTGAACCTGCCAACGCTTTAGGCATCTTTGGAGCATACTTTGCACGTTCAATTTGAAATAAACTTTTAATCATTGTTATAATATTAAGGATGAACACTATAATCTTTGTTCTTTCGAAAAGCGGCGTAAAGTTAATCAATTTAACCGTCCCTGAAATATGAACCGTTTCCTATCCATTAGATTTAAGGTAAAATTAATAAATTATGCTATTTTTGAAGCTGACTATGGTTGGATTCCAGGTCTAAATCAGAATAACATATTATTATTTGCTATATCTTATTAAATAACGTATTATGGATCAGAAAAATGCTCACTCAGTTACCGGATCGTCCCCTTTTCTCCAAAAACATTCACCCCTTATTCGTATCTGGCACTGGCTTACTTTTATTTTCATTGCTTCTTTGATGATTACTGTACTGATTGCCTCAACAGCCCTCCATCCCAGAGATAACATCAAGATGGTTCAGGAGCGGTTGGCTAAAAAAGGGGTGACCATCACTGACGAACAAGCCTTTTCTGTCGCCCATTCCTTTGACGATAAGATGTGGGATATCCATAAGTTACTCGGTTTCGGACTGGCATTTTTACTCATTTCAAGGATTGTTATTGAAATGGTTCAGCCGGGTGAAGAGAAAGTGAATATAAGGATCAAAAATATTTTAATGTTGAAGACGACAACCCCTGAAGAGCAAAAATTAAAAAAACACTATCTGATCGTTAAAAGGGGATATTTCGTTTTTTATGCCCTGCTTTTAGTCGTTGTTCTCACCGGTCTTGGACTTGCTTTTGATCATGATCTGGCATTCCTTGACCATTATCACCGGTTGATTAAAACGATTCACGGCTTTTGTCAGTACCTGATGTATGGATTTGTAGCACTCCATTTGGCTGGAGTAATCGTTGCCGATATTACCCATTCCAGGGGAGTTGTTTCAGGGATGATTAACGGAGGCAGGTAAGGATGGAGAGACGGAGAGATGGAGAGACGGAGAGACGGAGAGACGGAGAGATGGAGAGATGGAGAGACGG
>TBL_comb47_HYPODRAFT_10002840_pt1 | contig 21016 bp, 15 predicted proteins | sample TroBogypolimnion_40_FD_10682 | JGI IMG/M metagenome (IMG submission 10682) | reverse complement strand
CTGGTGACTGGTGACTGGTGACTGGTGACTGGTGACTGGTGACTGGTGACTGGTGACTGGTGACTGGTGACTGGTGACTGGTGACTGGTGACTGGTGACTGGTGACTGGTGACTGGTGAATAGTGAAAACAAAGGGAAAAAACGGTCGCAGAAGGTTGTCCAAAATCATTGGGTCCCATAAGCCCCATTGGCCCCATTGGCCCCATTGGCCCCATAAAATGCGTTGTGTGGAACATGTGTCAAAAATGAGGGTGAGGGTATGTCCAAAATATGCTCGAAGGCTGTCCAAAATGGTTTTATTGTAGTGCCGTCCGTCTCGGACGGGGCTGTCTCCCGCGACTGCGGGATGCTCAGAGTGTGTCCAAAATGTCTGGGTTGTCCAAGCCGTCCGACCAGTCTTGGACTGGCGTCGCGGGCTGTCTCCCGCGACTGCGGGATGCTCAGAGTGTGTCCAAAATGTCTGGGTTGTCCAAGCCGTCCGACCAGTCTTGGACTGGTGCAGCGGGCTGTCTCCCGCGTCCGCGGGAAGGGTAGGCCTGTCCAAAATGAGGGCATGGTGTGTCCAAAATGTTTAGAACCCATAAGACCCATAGGACACATAAGACCCATAGGCCCCATAAATATGTGCGCGGAACACGTGTCCAAAATGAGGGTAGAGGCTGTCCAAAATGGCTTTATTGCAGTGCCGTCCGTTCTGTCCGTTCTGTCCGACTTGGACTGGCGCAGGTGCCAGGAATTACTCGTTGTCGCGCCGGTTCAGCGACAGGATCAGACTCAGCAACTGAGCCATGGCCACGGCGGCGGACGCGACATAGGTCATGGCGGCGGCGCTGAGCACTTTTCTGGCAGGTTCCAGTTCATCTTTGTCCAGGATGTTGCTGGAGGCGAGAATGCTGAGTCCCCGGCTGCTGGCATTGAATTCAACCGGCAGCGTGATCAAATAAAAAGCCACCGCGCAGGAAAAAAGGATTATGCCCAGATGAATCAGCACCGGGATGTGAAAAAAGAAGCCGCCGATGGCCATCCATGGTCCCAGCGTGGAGCCGATATTAGCGACGGGAACCAGCAACCCGCGCAACCCCAGCGCGGCATAACCGACTTTGTGCTGGATGGCGTGTCCGGTCTCATGCGCGGCAACGCCGAGCGCCGCGACCGAGGCGCTGCCGTAAACGGATTCCGACAGGTGCAGGGTTCGGTCGGACGGATCGTAATGGTCCGACAGTTCGCCCTCCACCGGTTCCACCGGAACGTCGCTCAGGCCGTTGTCATCGAGGAGCATCCGCGCGGCTTCAGCTCCGGTCAGCCCCCGGAGATTGTTTTGCTGACTGTAATAGTTGAAGGTGGATTTTACCTTAAATTGAGCATAAAGCGCAAAAATGAAGGTCGGCAGCACCAGGAAAATGTCATAAATGGTTATCATAATCAGAGCTCCTTGTCATTAATTCTATTGCGGACGGTGAACGATTACGCCGTCCTGAAGCTGGACTACCGAGTCCGCCAGAGCGGCTATTTTATAGTCATGGGTAATCATGATGATTGTTCTGCCGTTCTGTTCGCTGTGCAGTTCCTGGAAAATTTGCAGGATTCCCGCTCCGGTTTTGGAATCCAGGTTGCCGGTGGGTTCGTCGGCCAGGATCAGGTCGGGGGAATTAATCATGGCCCGCGCAATCGCGGCGCGTTGCTGTTCGCCGCCGGAAAGTTCCGCCGGATGGTGTTTCAGCCGGTCTTTCAAGCCGACTCTTTCCAGCAGAAATTCGGCTTTCTCGGTCAGGCCGCCGCGGGTCAGCCGCCCCAGCATGCCGGGGAGCGAGACGTTTTCCAGGAGATTAAGTTCCGGCAGCATGTGATAGGCCTGGAAAATAAACCCGATGCGTTCGTTGCGGAAACGGCTCGCCTGTCGGCTGCCGAGTTTGGCATAGTCGACGCCGTCGCAGACGATCCGGCCTTTGTCGGGCTGTTCGAGGGTGCCGAGCAGGTTGAGCAGCGTGGTTTTGCCGCTGCCGGAAGCTCCGAGCAGGGCAGTCCAGGCGCCTTTGGGCGCCTGCAAATTGACGCCGCTCAGCACCTGGATGGTCTTTTTGCCCATCCGGTAGCATTTATGCAGGTCAAAGGCTTCGAGGAAATTTTCGGGTTTGTTTTCAGTCATGGACATGCTCCTTATTCGTAACGCAGCGCTTTTGCCGGGTCGAGTTTGGCCGCGCGCCATGCCGGGATCACCCCGCCGAGCGTACACAGCAGTATGGAAACCACGACAATAAAAATGATGTCGCCGGGAACGATATGCGCTGGAAGTTCATTGAAATAGTAAAATTCCCTGGGGAAAAGCTCCTGTCCGGTAACTTTGGAGACCAGGCGCAGAAGGTCATTGCGGAAATAAACCACCCCGATGCCCATGATGGTACCGCAGACGCTGCCGATCATGCCGACCAGCAGCCCCTGCATGATAAACAGCCGCATGACGGTTCCCGAAGAGCCGCCGATCGCTTTCAGCAGGCCGATTTCGCGGGTTTTCTGGACAACGACCGTAATCAGGGTATTGGTGATGCTGAATGCCGCCACCAGGACGATGAAGACCAGCAGGAAGAACATCATATTCTTTTCCACCGCCAGCACCCCGAGCAGGCGCTGGTTGATCTGTTTCCAGGTATATACCCGCATCGACGGCAGTTTCTGGCGGATGGCGGTGGCGTCGCCTTCGATTGCCAGCGGGTCTTTGACCCAGCCGTAAACGCAGTTGGCCGAGCCCCAGGGCAGTTCGAACAGTTCGTCGGAGTCTTCCAGATTCATGAAGAGGATGTTCTGGTCGAAGTCATATTTGCCGAACGAATACAGGCCGGAGACTTTGAATTCTTCCGGCAGATAGATGTCTTTGGTTTTGGTCATTTCAAACGAGCCGTCTTTTTTGACGTCAATCATTCTGGCCAGCTTGGAAGGGGAATGCACCAGGATTTTGTCGCCGATGCCGACCCGCAGTTCATCCGCGATGGAGGAGCTCAGGATGACCTCGTTTTTAGCCAGGCTGTATTTTCCGGCGACGATGAAATCTTTAAGTTTGAAGGAATCTTTGACCTGTCCCGGGTTGAACCCGATCACATTTTTAGGCACAAAAATCTTGTCTTTCTGAATGAGCGCCGGCTGGTTGACGATAGCCGCGCCTTCGCCGCCGGCAGACTTGATCGCCTTGATGACGATTTCCGGTTCCCGGATGGCGCCGAAGTCGTTATAAATTTGCAGATGGGCGCGGGTTTCCAGCAGTTTATCCCGCATCAGGTCGGTGAAGCCGGTCATCACCGCCAGTACGACGATCAGCACCGCCACGCCCAGCGTAACCCCGACAATCGAAATGCAGGTAATCACGGAAACGGTGTTGCGTTTCGGTTTCAGGTAACGCCGCGCCAGAAATAATTCAGTCCGGATATTATTAACCAATTTAAAAGCCTTTGTTTATTTTGAATTTCTAATATAGCCCTTTTCGTGATATTTTAAAACGGTTATTGAAAAATCTGTTTCCGGCATGATATTTATAGGTTGACAATAACAGATTGGAACATAGATATTTTGAAAGCGATAAACAACGGATTCCGTATGAAAAAGACCGAAAAGAAACCTGAACTGCTGGCGCCTGCCGGAAATCTGGCCTGCGCGCTGACCGCTTTTGACTGCGGCGCCGACGCGGTCTATGCCGGGCTGAGCAAGTTCAACGCCAGGGAGCGCACTGAAAACTTTTCCATGGAGGAAATGTCAAAGCTTATCGCTTACGCCCGGCTGCACAGCCGGAAAGTTTATGTCACCTTGAATACTCTGATCAAAGAATCCGAACTGCCGGAGATGGTTCAGTATCTCGCGCAACTGGCGCGCTTGCAGCCGGACGGCGTGATTGTGCAGGATCTCGGCGTGCTGCGGATCATCCGGGAATACTTCCCGTCGCTCCAGATTCACGCCTCGACCCAGATGGGGTTTCACAATTCTCCGGGCATTGAACTGGCCGCGGAACTCGGCGTTTCCCGCGTAATCATGGAACGCCAGGTGACGCTGGACGAACTGCGGAAGATTGCGGAAAAGTCATCGCTTGAACTGGAAGTTTTTGTTCATGGGGCTCTCTGCTGCTCCCTTTCCGGACAATGTCTTTTCTCCTCATGGATGGGCGGCTGGAGCGGCAACCGCGGTAAATGCAAACAACCCTGCCGCAGACGGTTTTTCAGCCGATCCGGCAACGGATTTTTCTTTTCGACGAAAGACCTCTATACATTAGAGATGATTCCGCAGCTCAAAGAGATCGGCGTGGCGTCGCTGAAGATAGAAGGGCGTCTCCGCAAACCCGATTATGTCATGAATGTGGTCACCGCTTACCGCATGATTCTTGACGCCGAAGGGGAACCGGACCAGGAGTTGATTAAGAAAGCCAAAAATATCCTGACCAGCACTTACGGCAGAAAATGGTCATCCGGTTTTTATACCCCCGAGTCCGCCTCCAGCCTTATTCAGCACGATTCGCTGGGTACCGCCGGGATGCTTTGCGGCAATGTATCTGAAGTCGGGCAGTACGGTTTTAAGATGGAAGTCATGCGCCGGGTGCATATTGGCGACCGCATCCGCATCCAGCCGCAATCCGGCGATGAAGGACCCGCCCTGACGGTCACGAAAATGATGATAGACAACCATCCGGTGAAATATGCCGGTCGCGGCGATGTCTGTTTCATCTGCTGCGACAAGGAAATCCATGACCAGGGGATGGTTTATAAAATCGGCCAGAGCAGCGACGAGATGCTGCCGCGCATTGCGGCCCTGCCGCAGGCGCGGACCAGGCTGGATTTTAATATCAAGGTCGCCGCCGCGGGTTTTGAAATAACCGTGGGCAACGGCTTGAACCGGAAGTGGACGAAAGACATTCAACTGGCGCCCCCGGCCAAACACGCGCTTACCGCCGGACAACTGATTGAAGAGTTCGCGGCCAGCCGTTCTGAAGTTTTTTGCCCCGGTAAAATTTCCGCTGAAGTGGCCGGCGATTTTTTTGCACCGTCCAGCGTGCTTAAAGAGATCCGCCGCGAATTCTGGCAGTGGGTGGAAGAGAATATCACCCCGGATGAGACTTTCGGCGATATCACGGCTGCAATGGAGCGTTTCCGCCGCGACTATCTGGCAATGTACAAGGCATCCGTCCAGCATGAAACTGAATCCGTGCTGGTCCGTCCTGACGGCTGCACCCCGGCCAAACGCAGCGGCCATGTCGCCTGTTCCGTGTTTGACGCCGGCAAGAAAACTGACGAAGCCGTATTGCCGTGTTTCTGTGCCGAAGACCGCCTCAAGGGACTGGCGACCCGCATCGTCGAAGCCTATCGCGTCGGCATCCGCCGTTTCAGAGTGTCCTCGCTTTACGGACTGAAGATGCTCAAAGACTATCCGGATATCAAACTGATCGCATCATTTTCGCTGCCGGTGTGCAATTCAATGGCGGTTAAAGAGCTGGAAAGGTTCGGCGTCAGCCGTGTTCAGGCCTGGATTGAACTGGAAAGAGGCGAAATCGAGCATCTGGTGGCCAAATCCGTGCTGCCGGTGGAAATTTACCGTTACGGCCGCCCGGTGCTGCTGGCGACCAGAGCGGCGATTCCGGCCGACGGACATATTCACGACATCAAGCACAACAGCTTTTCAGTCCGCCAGGACCCTAAAGCCGGACTTACCTATGTTTATCCCAAAGCCGTCATGTCCATCCCCCGCGTTCCCGGAACCGTTGACTTCTACGACCTTTCGAATGCCTACTGGAACGAAGAGGAGACTGCGACTTTCAACTTTGATCTGGGCCTGATGTGATCTATTTCCCCCGGAAGGTGCGGCGGTATTCTGAGGGGGGGATACCGCGATACTTGCGGTAAAGGCGGGAAAAGTAAAACTGGTCGTTAAAGCCGATTTTCTCGGCAACTTCTTCTATGGACATTTCCGGATGCAGGTGGAAATATTCTTCGGCTTTTTCCAGTTTTTTCTCCAGCAGATGACGTTTAAATGACGTATCAAGTTTCTGCCGGAAAAAATGGGAAATGGTGGAGCAGCTTTTGCCGGTATGTTTTGCCACTTCCGCCAGCGTGATAGCGCGATGCAGATTGACGTCAATAAATGCATCTATCCGGCTGCCGATGCGATCTCCATGGACGGTTACCAGCTCTTTGGTGACAATATAGTCCACCAGCATGGAGAACATGCCGAGCACATCCCGGAGTTTGCCCGGCGGATAGTACGGCAGCTTATTGAATGCAGCTTCCAATTTTTCGTAAACAGCCGGAGTCGGACAGGCTTTCTTCACGGCGGAACTGATTTTGCGGGTTGTTCTGAACTGGCCGATCATCGCAAATCCGGCAAGCTGATTCTCCACATAGATCGGCGTTACCGCCTCTTGAATTCCGGCATGGCAGCGATAGCAAACCAGACCTTTTTTGCGGACGCTTTCATCCATCTTGGCAATATCCGTCAGGGAACATCGCTCGTCTCCAAAGATTTTCGTCTGGACGATGCGGCAGAATTCGGAGTTACGGCAGTTCAGCCCGCTGGTAAGTATTTTCCCGTCGGGAGAAAAGAACACGACTTTCTTATTGACGGTTGCCGCGAAATTATCAAATATTTTCTGAATATCCGCCCGTAAAATCAGTTCCAGCGTATTATTCATGACAAACTGTTCCTTAATAAAACCGTATCTTTATATTGACAAATAATACATCACAATTGCAGGAAAGTCCATGTCTTTGCCGTTTATTCCATTTAAAAAGCTTGGATTCCATTGTATTATTAACAGTATAACATCAAAATAAAGGAATATTATTATGACCAGAAAAGTAAGAGTCGGGATTATCGGGCTGGGATTCATGGGCACCACTCATTACGGGATTCATAAATCGAACCAGAAAGCGGAAATCACCGCCATCGCCGACGTAGATCCCGCTAAACGCAAAGGCGATATTCGCAAGGTCATCGGCAACATCGGCGGCGGCGATAACAGCAAACCGATGGATTTGACCGGAATAAAAACTTATGCCGACGGTATGGATCTGATTAATGATCCGAACGTTGACGTTGTGGATATCTGCGTTCCGACGTTTCTGCATTGCCAGTATGCGGTGGCTGCCCTCAAAACCGGGAAACACGTTTTTTGTGAAAAGCCGTTAGCCCGTAATATAAAAGAAGCCGAAGCAATTATTGCCGAAGCTAAAAAAAGCGATAAGTTTTTCACGACAGGCATGTGTATCAGATACTGGCCGGAATACAGTTATACCAGAGAGCTTTATAAGTCCGGCAAGCTCGGCAAGCTGTGCAGCGCCACTTTTACCCGTCTTTCGCCCAACATCGCGGGCAATGCCTGGAAAAACTGGTTCATGGACGGCAAACTCAGCGGCGGAGCGCTGCTGGACCTGCATCTCCATGACGCCGATGCGGTCAGATTCTTTTTCGGCCGTCCGCAGTCAGTCACTTCCTTCGGAATGAATTCCAGAAGCAGCGGCGGCACCATGGATCATGTCATTACCAATTACGAGTTTGGCAATGGAACGCTGGTCGCGGCTGAAGGCGGCTGGGCGGCGACTAAAGGCGTGCCGTTCGAAATGAGCTTCCAGATCATTTGCGAAAAAGCCACTGTTGTGTTTAATTCGGCCGGGTTCAAAATCTACTATGAAAACGGCAAAGTCGAAGAGCCGAAGCCGGCCAATCCCGCACTGCCCACCGGCTGGCACGAAGAACTTAATTACTTCCTTGACTGCGTGCAGAAGAACAAGCGTCCGGACAAGTTCATCACGCTGGATGAAATGCTGGATTCCATGAAAATCATTACCGCTGAACAGCAGTCCGCCGATAAACGCAAAACCGTAAAAATCAAATATTGAGGATTGTCAGATGAAATATTACAAGGCTATAAATTATTGGGTCCTGGGCGGATTTGCCGGAGATAAAAGCGCATTTGCCGCAATTGACGACGCCAAATCAATGGGGCTTGACGGAATCGAACTGACTTTTGACGGTTGTATCAAAACCGATATCACCGAGCAGGAATGCCGGAAGATTGCCGACTATGCCAAAGCCCAAAAGATCGGATTGCGTTCAATGGCCACCGGCACCTACTGGGGTTTATCACTGGGATCGCCCGATTCCGCCGAACGCGGCAAGGCAATCGAGTTCACCAAAAAATATCTACAGGCGGCCAACTGGCTGGGGGCGGAAAGCATTCTGGTGGTTCCCGGAGCGGTACAGGTCGCCTGGGATCCGTCGCGTCCCGTCGTGCCGTATCAGGAAGTATGGGATAATTCCACCGAATCGCTGAAGCAGCTCCTGCCGCTGGCGGAAAAATTGAAAGTTAACATCTGCATTGAAAACGTCTGGAACAAATTCCTGTTATCGCCGGTGGAGATGAAATGCTATATCGATCAGTTCAAGTCGGATTTCATAGGCAGCTATTTTGACGTCGGCAATGTGCTGCCGAACGGATTTCCCGAACATTGGATCGCGATCCTCGGCAAACGCATCAAGGCGGTGCACTTCAAGAACTTCCGGGGACAGGATTGCGGCGGCGGACTTCACGGTTTCGGCGACGACCTGACTGACGGCGAAGTCAACTTCAAGCAGGTGATTGCCGAATTGGATAAAGTCGGATTCAAAGGCCCGATTACCGCGGAAATGATTCCGTTCTGCCGTCTGCCGGACCTGGTGTTGCCCGATATGGAACTGGCCAGGAATACCGCCAGAAAACTGAAAGAGATCGCATAATTTCAGATAAGAGCAGTTGAACTTTTGTCCTGCTGAAACAAGGCATCAAAGCGTAAAATGCGCTTTGATGCTGTTTTATTTTATGGCAATTTCAAAAAGATTGCGGTTTAAGTTGGCAACTTTTTTCCAAGATTTTAAGGTTTCCTGTTAGCAAAATTTCCGGTATGGGCTATTTTATAGGCTTGAACAAGGCGTGGTGGCCGAATGGCTAGGCAGTGGTCTGCAAAACCTCGTATACCGGTTCAATTCCGGTCCGCGCCTCCAGTTTTTTATCTGAGTTAATTTTTGCATAATCCCTCGCTTTCCGGCAAATCAGCGTTAATCTGGCCCTTAATTATGCAGAGATAGGATATTTTTCAAAAAATTCCTTACATAATTCTTGCTAAATTGATAAAATATTTTATCTTTACATGCGGACAATTTTCGAAAATTGTTTTTTATGATCCGGTTAATGATTGAAAGCGTCTTAAATATTAATTTAGCATAAGGTTAAAACAGCAATGGTTATCAGAAAGATGAATTCCATGTTTTCCAAACATGGGCGTACAATGTTCGCGATAATAACTCTTGCGGTCATAGTCTCTTTTCTGGGATTTCTGACCCCCGGGTTTACGAGTCTTTTCAGTCAGCGTGAGCGTGATATGAGTTTCGGCAGTGTTTTCGGCCGGAAAATCGCTCACCAGGAATTCCGCGATCAGGCCGGCAGAAATATGATTATTCTGTCGCTGATATACGGCGGCATCCCGCTCGGTAATCCGCAATTGGATGAAATGGCCAGGCAGGAAACGTTCCCGGCGCTGTGCAGGATCGAAGCCGCCAATCAGCGCGGCATTAAAGTAACCGATCAGCAGATTGCGGATTTTATCGCCAAACTGCCGGTATTTCAGGGTAAAGAATCAAAACAGTTCGAGATTGCCACTTTTCAGAGATATTTAGATAATGTGCTCAAGCCCAACGGTTTTTCGCCGCTGGATCTTGACGAAAGCGTCAGAAGTTTCCTGCTTCAGCAGGCGTTGGAACAGGAAATTGACGAAAGCGTAATCGTCACCCCCGGCGAAATCAAAGCCTACTACAACGAGTTCAATGAAAAGTTTGATGTCTGGATCGGGCGTTTCAAAGTTGAAGACTACCTTGCCGGAGTGACGGTTTCGGAAAAGGAAATGAAAGATTATTTCGATATCAACCGCAAAAAATTCATTATGCCAGCCAAATTCCAGGCTTCGGTAGTGGCTTTTGACTACAATAATTACGCCGCGGAAGCCGCCGCGCAAACCACTGCCGCCGCTGTCCAGAAATTCTACGACGACAACAAGCGGCTGTTCACCCAGCCCCCCGCCGACGAGAAGCAGGAACCGAAAGTTCTGCCTTTTGAACAGGCCAAAGAAAAAGCTAAAAAGATGCTTGATGATAAAATCCGCGCTGATATCGCGTTAAGAAACGCCCAGATCTTTGCTCGCGACGTTTATGAGAAAGTCAGCGAAACGGAAAAAAATGGCCAATACCAGATTTTCAATACCTTTGTCGAAAAGAACAAATTGAACCCGGTTAAAGCGGACTGGTTCTCCGCTGAAGACCAGGCGCTCGGCGAAATCAAGGAACCGGAACTGGTCAAACAGATTGCGCAAGTTTATGAAAATGTCCCCGTTTCCAACGCGGTTGCCGGAAAGAAAGCCGCATATGTGGCTTTTCTTACCAATAAACAGGCTTCCCGCCAGAAAGAATTTGACGAAGCGCGCCGCGATCTGTTGAGCGAAATCAAGAAAATGAAAGCGTTTAATCTCGCCGGTGAAGCCGCCCGCAATACCGCGCTTAACCTGTCTCAGGCAAAGGCTGCGGAACGGATTAAGTCCGTCAAGTCCATCAGCGCGCCCAAATTTGAAAAGCTGGATTCGTTTATCGCCATGGAGCCGCCGTATGGACCTGAAGGCGCCAGAATTGCCAGAATCGTTGAAGATCTGCCGGTCAATGGCGTTTCCGCCCCGATGCCGGCTGAATACGGCGCCTTTATTATTTGTGTTGAAAAGCGGACGCTGCCGGATGCCGCGGAGTTCGAAAAGCAGAAAAAATATATTGAATATGTCTATCATCAGAAAAAAGCAGGAGCCGCAAGGGCAGCTTTCAGCACATGGCTTATGTCAAAATGTCAAAGTCAGGGAATCTGAGATTTAAAAATGCAAGGAACGCCTCAATGCGATCATAGAGATTTTGCGCTCGGCAAACATATGACCGTTGAATTTTATGATTGCGACTCGGAATTTCTGGCCGACGAGAAAAAAATGGAAAAAGCTTTTCTCGAGGCGGCCCGGGTCAGCAAGGCGACAGTTCTTGGAACAAACTTTCACTCATTCGAACCTCAGGGTGTAAGCGGATTCATCATTATCGCCGAATCCCACTTCTCGGTTCATTCCTGGCCTGAATACGATTATGCCGCAGTGGATATTTTCACCTGCGGCGACCGGATTGATTTCAAAGCAGCGGTGGATTCCCTGAGCAAAAGTCTCCAAGCCGGCGGTTCCGTGATTTCCAGCCTGATGAACCGCGGCATTGTTTCCAACAACGGCGTGGAAAAGCTGGTGCCGGTATTCAAAAACTGCACCCACCTGTATGCGCTCTCCTGGAAAAAACGGTTTCAGGAAAGTAAAGCCTGGGGGCTGACCGCCTCGGTTGATATTTACAATTGTAACCACGACCTTATTACTGACGCGGAGTATATCAAGCAATTTGCGGCCAAGCTGTGCAAGAAGATAAAAATGAAGGCTTTCGGCGAATGCAATGTCGTTAATTTCGGACAAAACAAACGGGCTGTCGGATTCAGCATGACTCAATTGATTGAAACTTCGCTGATTTCGGGGCATTTCGCCAATTCCGTCAATGCGGCATATCTGGATATATTCAGTTGTAAATTTTTTGAGCCGCGCACCGTCGCCGAATTCGCCACCGAGTTTTTTCAGGGCAAACATTACCGGATGCAGGTCGGACTGCGCCGCTGAACGGAGCATGCAAATGATTGATTTGAAAGGCAACTGGGTTACCGAAGGCAATTCCGGGTTCGCGGTTTCAATCGAAGTCGGCGAACATCTTTTCAGCCAAAAAAGCGCTTTCCAGCAGATTGACGTTTATGACACCCCGTTCTGCGGCAGGCTGTTGACGCTGGACGGCGTGGTTCAGCTTACCGAGTTCGACGAATTCGCCTATCAGGAAATGCTCACCCATATCCCGATGTTTTCCCATCCCGCGCCGCGGCGGGCGCTGGTCATCGGCGGCGGCGACGGCGGCGTGCTGCGTGAAATCGCCCGGCACCAATGTGTCGAAGAAATAGACATCTGCGAAATAGATGAGGAGGTCATTAATGCGTCGCGCCGTTTTCTCCCTTTCACGGCTTGCGGATTCGATGACCCCAGAGTGAAAATCCATATCGCCGACGGCAGCGAATTTGTTAAAGAACGCCTGAATTTCTATGATGTGATAATTGTTGACTCCACCGACCCGATCGGCCCCGGCGAATCCCTGTTCAATGAAAAATTCTATCACGGCATGCAGGCGGCGCTGCGCGAGGGCGGTATTATCACTTCCCAGTCGGAATCGGTTTTCCTGCATCCCAAAATCGTTTCCCGGCTGGTTTCCATCACCAAAAGCCTTTTTCAAGTTTACGGTTACTTTCTGATGATAGTGCCGACTTATCCCAGCGGCAACATCGGAGCCTGCATCGGCTCTTCCATATACGATATCCGCAACCCGGCACGGGAACCGGACGCCGTTATGCGGAAGGCGCTCAGGTATTACACCCCTGACGTTCACCGGGCCGCGTTCAAGCTGCCGGGGTTTGCCGAAAAACTGATCGCCGGATTATAATAAGCAGTATTGGGCCATCCCAAATCATAAATGGAGGTTGGATTATGAAGTTTACTTTCGCGCACAACAATTTTAACGTTTTCGACCTGGAAAAAAGTCTTGCTTTCTATCAACAGGCGCTTGGTCTGAAAGAATCAAGAAGAATCGTTGCTCCCGACGGGGCGTTCATCATCGTCTATCTCGCGGACGGCGAATCAAAGCATCTGCTGGAGCTGACCTGGATGCGCGACATGGACCGTCCGTACAATCTGGGCGACAATGAAATCCATCTGGCGTTCAGAACCGATAATTTTGAAGCCGCTCACCGGAAACATCAGGAAATGGGCTGCATCTGCTACGAAAATAAAAATATGGGGATTTATTTCATTGCCGATCCCGACGGCTACTGGCTGGAAATCCTGCCGCCGCCGAAACACTGAGGCTGACAAATAAATTCAGGTACGTGGCAGTTGATTTGTATTTAGATTAAATATTGAAAGGTAAAAGTAATGACTGCAAATTATGGGCATTTTGATCAGCAGAACAGAGAGTATGTAATCACCGAACCGATGACCCCGGAGCCGTGGATTAATTATCTGGACGGCAACGGCAATCTGAATGCATTCATCTCCAACGGCGCGGGCGGCACGGCCTGGTACGACCAGCCGCATACCGGACGGCTGACGCGTTACCGCCTCAACGGACTGCCGATGGACGCCCCCGGCTTTTACTTATATATAAAGGATAACGATAAGCTCTGGAATCCGTCGTTTTTTCCGACGATGACTGAACTGGACAGTTGGGAGTGCCGTCACGGCATGGGCTATACCTGCTTCAATGCCGCTCAAGGCGGGGTCAAAGCGGCAATAAAGTATTTTATCCCGCTGCAGGAAGAAGTGCTGTTGTGGGATCTGAAGCTGGAAAACCATTCCAGTGAAGTCAAAAACTTGAAAATTTATCCTTATATTGACTATTCGCTGCACGATTTCGATAAAGATACTTTATATTTCCTGGTCTGCGGCAATCAGGCGCGATATAGTTATGATGAAGTCAGCGGCGGCCTGTTTAGCGACTATTTCGCCTTTGAAGCTCCGTTTATGGGCAAAACCATTTTTTCCGCCAGCGAACGGTTTGAAAAATTCGACATGGACCGCAACCGTTTCGTCGGGCGCGGCAGGACCGAAGCGAATCCGATTGGCCTGGAACGCGGCTTGAACAATACCGAAGTCAAAGACGGCGGGTTCTATGCCTGCGGAACGTTTGAACTGCCGGTTACGCTGGCTCCGGGGGAATCGCGCCGGATTGTCATCAAGCTGGCCGTCAGCCGGGAACTGGATGAAGTGCGCGACTTTACGGCGAAATATAACTCGTTCGAAGCGGTTGACCGGGCTTTTGCGCAAATCAACGACTGGTGGGAAAGCCGGTTGACGAAATGCCAGGTGGCCACTCCCGATAAAAACATGGATGTTATGCTCAACTCCTGGCTGCCCAAAAATATCCGCAGCACCATGCGGAACGGGCGTTCGATTTCGCACCGTCACCCCGGCAGCGGCACCTCAATGCGTTTCCGCGATACCATGCAGGATATCATGCCCGGAACGATCTTGTTTCAGGACGGCATTCGTGAACTTATACTGGTATTAATGCGTTCTATTACGGCCTCCGGACGGGTGGTAACCAGCATTGATCCGGGTTCTTTTAAATGTCCGAAACCGGCACATACGCGCAGCGATGCTATTGTCTGGGGCGTATTCACGCTCTACAAATACCTGGCCGAAACCGGTGATAAGGATATTCTGGAAACTGTGCTGCCGTATTATGACGAAGGCGAAGGCAGCGTCCTGGAACATCTGGTCTGCGGCATGCGTTTTGTCGGAGAGCATACCGGCTCCCACGGGCTGCCGGAAATATTCGACTGCGACTGGAACGATATGCTTCAGGTTTTCTCCAACGCCAAAACCGGCGGCGAAAGCGTGATGCTGGCGGAACAGTTCATTTATGCCGCCAAACTGCTGGCCGAAATCCTCCGCCATGCCGGACAGCCGCAAACGATTCCTTTCTTTGAACAGAAAAGCCGGGATTTTGCCGCGGTCTTAGCTTCTGACGTCTGCTGGGACGGCGCATGGTTCAAGCGTCTGCTCTATTCGGATGCGGAACTCGGCGGCCATAACAATCCGGAAGGCAAGATATTCCTGAACACCCAGAGTTGGGCGGCTATCGCCGGCACCCTGCCGGAGAAGATGGTTCGCACCGCCATGGATAAGGTTGGGGAAACGCTCGATACGGATTGCGGCATCAGGCTGTTTACGCCGCCGTTTACCAAAATGATGGACGGCGTTACCCGGTTCCACACCAATACTCCGGGAGCGGGCGAAAACGGCGGGCTGTTTCTGCATGCCAACACCTGGGCGGTCATCGCCGAGGCAATGCTGGGCAACCCGCAGCGTGCCTGGAAGTATTTCTCCCAGATACTGCCGAACAACCTTTCGGCGCGGGATCCGGAGCACTACGGACGGGAACCGTATGCTTTCGCATCATGGGTTTACGGGCCGGACCATCAGGCGTTCGGACATGCCGCGCTGACCTGGCTTACCGGCGGCGCCGCCTGGATATACATTGCCGGAACGGAATATATTCTGGGCGTCAGGCCGATGCTTGACGGCTTGCTGATCGCTCCCTGTATCCTCCCTGAATGGAAAGAGTTCAAGGTTGAACGCCGGATTCGCGGCGCAACTTACCATATCACGGTGTCCAATCCCCGCAGCGCCGGAAGCGGCAAGGTAAGATTAACCGTGAACGGCAGTCCCGTCGCAGGCAGTACGGTTCCTTACGCTCCGGCCGGAACCACGGTCAGCGTAACGGCAGTAATAGAATAAGCAAAACTGTTAACGGTTTTGCATAATCTGGGAGTCCGTTTTGGACTCCCGGACATTTTGGACTCCCGGACATTTTGGACTCCCGGACATTATGGACGACATGGACTGCATGGACTGCATGGACTACATGGACTGTATGGACTGCTTTGTTTTCCGGCCCATCGGCCCCATAAGACCTATTGGCCCCATAGGACCCATGTTTTTGCCCTGCTCCAACAGCCAGTTAAGATTTTTGTTAACGAATTCTCCCGCGTCTGCGGGAAAAGCCCTTTTCGGGTTGCTGTTTTTTGTTTTTCCATTGTCCATTGTCTTTCCACATATAGTAAATTTGTCAAGGCAATATTATTTAAATACTTGCAGATAAAGACGTTGAGTATACTTTTTCTATTTTTTTGCAAAATAATATAATTAGTTAATAAGTGCATTTTTAGTCGCCGGATTTTTGAACTCGCCATTTGCATATTCATTTTTATACAGTATAATAGCTCTCTATTCATTTTATGTAAGAGACATGGTAAACCAAATAGAAAAAAGGAGAATTCGATTATGGATGTCAATGTCAAAACTGAAATTTATGCGGATGGAATCGGCCAGATTCATTTTGCGGGCGGAATGGTAAGATTCGATTTCGTTACTCTCCAGCCGGATGCCGATGGCAAGAGCGAGCCCACCCCCCTGTGCAAAGAACGCATCATCATGCCGCCGCAGGGCTTTCTGAACGCGTTCAATTCCATGCAGAACCTTATTGACAAGCTGCTGGAAGCCGGCGTTCTCCAGAAAAATGAGAATGCTGTTGCCAAGAAGAAATAAGTTTTCAGCAATAAGTTGCTTATCATAAACTGACTTTCATATTTTTTATGAGAGTCAGTTTTTTATTTTATAAAATTATTTTACATTTTTTTTGATTAACGCTTTCCTTTTTTCATAATATAGATTATTATATATATCGTGCGCCCTTATTGTCTAAAGACGCGCGAGCAGGTATTTGTGATTCGGCGGGAATCGCCGGCAGTTTCTGGTTAGGCTAAATTTAAAGGTAACTGGGATGTATAAACAGCAGGAAGAAAAAATTTTCTTCAACGAAATGCGGCAGGCGCACGGCACTGTTGCATATTTCAGTTTATACGCCGGCCAATCGGCGGATCTTGCCCTGATTGATTCCGTTGCAATGGATATCACGCCGGTTATTGCCGATTTCAATAAGCACCGGCTGGAGTTTGTCAAAATCAACAGTGAGCATGGTTTTAACCAGGCCGCTGATTATCTTATTTCCCATTCTGAACTCAATGTGTTTCACGCGATTCCGCGCGATAATGCCGGGCATTTCACTCTGGACGACAATGTTGCCGCCGCGTTCAGCGCCGGCCACTGCGGATTGTTTAAATCCTGGGACAATGTGCTGACAGAGACGCATAGCATTAATGCGCTGCCCGCCGGGTTCAGCGTGTTCTTAATCAATTCGCCGGGCATTTTCGCCGGCGGCGGGAGTTTTTCCTTTGCCGCCGATGCCGCAGCCGGCGCTTTTGAGCTGGTTCTGGACAGAACTGAAACTAATATCACCATCACCGTCAACGGCATGATGAGAAAAAGTTCGGCGGTCAAACTTGACGCCGCAAACGCTGTTCGCCGTTTCTATGTTGATGCTGAAATCACGGTCAACCGGCTCAATGTCAATTTGCTTGACGGCCATGCCGGCACAGGCAACGACGGAAGAAATGTTGTAAATAATTCTGCATTCAATAACGCCATCGCTGGAAGCAAATCCGCCGATGGCGTTTTCTTTTATACTAATCATAAAAATAACATATTCGAGGCTATAACAATGAGGTGTGCAAATGTATCAACTTGAAGAACGAATTCTCTTTGACGGGGCGGCGGTCTCCGCCGTCGCGACGGCGGCGAGCCAGCATCATAAGGATGCCGACAAATCAAATTCTGACCATCATAATCAGAATCATAATCAGGATCAAAATCAGAACCACAATCCTCATGTTCAAAACAGCGACATAACCAAGCCGAATTCCAATGGTATCACGCAGCAGCACACTGGCGTGGACCAGCTTATCGCGCAGGCGCTCAGCCTCGATCCCGTCGCCGCGCCGGCTCATGCCCATACTGCCGGCCATGTCGAACAGCATGTGAACGTCATGGTCATTTCCACCTCGCTGGACAACGCCGACGCCTTAGCCTCGACGGCCAAAGCCAACACCATTGTTATTGAATATGATTCCCATACCACGACTTCCGCGCAACTGCTCCAGCAGATCAATCAAACCCTGCACGGCAGGAAAGCCGACTCGATCGCGTTCATGTCTGAAGCCGGCGACGGACAGTTAAGCCTGTTCAAAGACGGAAGAACCACCTTGTCCTCGCTGAGCGACCATACCCAGCAGCAGTTCTGGCACGGGGTTGAAGGCATGCTTGATTCGCACGGCAGAGTTGACTTCCTGGCCTCCAATCTGGCGGCCACCGACGCGGGCAAAAACCTGGTGAGCGAAATCGCGCACATTACCGGCCACGAAGCCGCGGCCAGCACCGATCTGACCGGAAACGCCGCACAGGGCGGCAACTGGACCCTGGAATACACCGCCGGCGGCAAAAATACTCATTCGGTGGACCTCACTGAAGCCTATCTGAACCGGAATATCCTTGACACCTTTACTTCAGTCATGCCCGCCGACACGATCCAGCACGAAGTGGCGTTCATTGATTCTTCCGTAATGAGTTCCCAGGAGATTGCCAACGCAATTAAGAGCCTGAGCAATAATGTTGACATTGTCATGCTGGGTAAAGGCGATGCTTTTGCGCAAATCACTCAGTATTTGCAAGGCAAGAGCAATATTGACGCCATCCGCATTGTTTCTCACGGCAATGACGGCCTGTTCACCCTGGGCGATGTCACAGTCAATTCGGATTTTGTTCAGGCACATCAGGCGGACCTCGCGATCTGGGGAAAATCCCTCACCGCGAATGGCGACATTATGCTGTACGGCTGTAATATTGCCGCCGATGCCGACGGCAAAGCTTTCGTGCAGCAGTTGGCCCACGCCACCGGCGCGGACGTCGCCGCTTCCATCGACGCCACCGGCGTAAACGGCAACTGGGCGCTCGAGTACGCCACTGGCCATATCAATGCGGCCGCGATCACGGTTGACTCTTATCATTATTCCCTTACCGATTATGTCGTTACTTCCAATGCCGACTCCGGGGCGAATACGCTTCGGGCCGATCTCGCCCTGGCGGTTAACGGCGATCTGATTACTTTTAATCTTGCTCCCGCTTCGAGCACGATTACTCTGACTTCCGCGCTTGCGATCAACCAGAATATTACGATTGACGGCGCTAATTCCGGTCATGCGGTTACCATTGCCGGTTCTTCCATTGCGATTACCAATTCCGGCAATGCCGCCTTGCAGACGCTGGAGAACATGACGATTAATTCCGCTGTCTCAATCACCGGGAATCTCGGAACCACTCATTTCTCCCATGTGACTTTGGGTGGAACCCTGGATATTGTTGATGACGCCAGTCTTACCGTTGACGATACGCTTAGCGGCACCGGCACGGTCAATTTTGCCGGAACTGGCGCCGGAACCCTGACTTTTAACGGTAATGGAACTGTTTTTGCCAACACTCTGAGCATGACGAATGCCGGCATCGCCAGCACGGTTGACTATGCCGCGACAGGGGCTCAGACCATTGCCGGCGCGAATTATTTCAATTTGACCCTTGCCGGGACGGGAATCAAGACTGCCGGCGGCGATATCGGCATTGCCGGGGCTTTCACGATCAATCCGTTGGCGACTTTTTCTGATCCTTCCCACACCGTAAACTATAACGGCGCCGACCAAACTATCGCCGCCGCAAATTATTACAGTTTGACTCTTGGCGGGACTGGAACAGATACCGCAGGCGGCAATATCGGCATTGCCGGGGCTTTCACGATCAATCCTCTGGCGACTTTTTCTGATCCTTCCCACACCTTGACTTACAACGGCGTCAATCAGACGATCAATGCCGCGGCGGCTTATTATAATCTGACTCTTTCCGGTTCAGGAGTCAAGACCGGCAATGGTTTCACGGTGGCAAATGATCTGACGATCAGCGGCGTGAAGGCGGCGATGCTTACTAATATTAATGTGGGGAATAATCTGGCGCTGCATTCCGGCGCGTTATATATGACCGGTTCAGCCATCGGCGGCAACTTTACCAATGACGGCGGCGCCGTCATGACCTCTTATTATGCTGATCCTGTTCCCGCCAATAATTTGTATTGGGGCATGCGGAATACCATTGCTGGAACGCAGACCGGCAACAGCGTTTTTATCGACACGCTCAATACTCCTACCATGCTGACAAAAGCGCAGATCGACGCCTTTTATGCGGCTAATTATACCGGATCGGCGTATGTTATTTCCAACCCCGCTGATACCGTGAGCACTATTATTACTGCTGACCCCATTCCCGTCACCGCTGCCGCCACTTTCAGTCTGCGGGAAATCGCGATTTTCGCCCAGTCCGCCACCGTGACTTTTGCCAACGGCGTTCCGACCATATTCAATAACGTTTACGGCGACCTGGCGATTACCAAGAACATGACGATCAACGGCACTCCTGCTCTCGGCCTGAATGTCACGCTTGATAGTTCATTAAATCCTAATCGCGGGTTTTACATTGACAATTCCATGACTGCCGGCCTCGTGTTTTCGTTGAGTAATTTCGTGGTTCAGGGCGCCAATGCCGTTAATGGTTCCGGCGGCGGCATTTATAACAACGGCGGCACGTTATTCATAATTAATGACACGATCAGCGGCGTTGGTGTTGCCAATAGCGGCGGCATTTATGACGCCGATGGTGCGTTATATATGACCGGCACGACCCTCAACGGCGGCTTTTTCAGCGCCGGCGGCACCGTCATTACATCTTATAACTTTGGCCAGCAGTACTGGGGCATGTTGAATCACATTAACGGGGGGAATGGCGGCAACAGTCGTTTTATCGGCGCGCTTAATAATAACGTAGTGACGGCTGGGCAGATAGACAACTTTTACGATACTTATTACGGACCTAACAGCGCTCATTATGTAAGCTATGGCTCGACGTTTATTGTTGACGGAACCGATCCGTTGCTCAATCTTAACACTGCCGCCAAATACAGTCTGCGGGAAATCGCGATTTTTGCCCAGTCCCCCGCCACGGTGACTTTTGCCGACAACGCCACAACGTTAGTCAATAATACTTACGGCGACCTGGTTATTACCAAGAGCATGATTATCAATAATGCCAATCATATCACGCTGGATTGTGCCGGTAACAATCGCGGGTTTTATATTGACAATTTCCAGGGAGGCAACCTCCTGTTTTCGCTGAGCAATTTTACGATTCAGAACGGCAATGCCTTTAACAGTTCCGGCGCGGGCATTTACAATGCCGGCGGCAGTATGCTGCTGGACAAGGTGACAATCAGTAACGGGCAGGCCGGCGTCAGCGGCGGCGGCATTTACAATGCCGGCGCGATTCAAATGACCAATTCCACGATCACCGGCAACACCGCCGGCGTCAGCGGC
>TBL_comb47_HYPODRAFT_10002839_pt1 | contig 21020 bp, 18 predicted proteins | sample TroBogypolimnion_40_FD_10682 | JGI IMG/M metagenome (IMG submission 10682) | reverse complement strand
TCATGATTATTTCAGTTAATGGTCAAGTAAAGTCTGACTTTATCATCCAAAGCAAGTCAAAACAGCCAGTCGCCAATGGACAGCTACCAGCCGCAATTTCTTCAATGGCATAGACTCCAATTGTAAAGAAAGCCAAATCGTTCCCGGATTTTCTTACTTTTGTCAAAATTTGAAAAGAATGGGAAAACAAAACTGGAAACCTGGCAATATGGTCTATCCATTACCGGCAGCTTTGATCAGTTGCGGTGATATTGAAAATAAGATGAATTTGCTGACCATTTCCTGGTTGGGAACAATTTGTTCCGATCCGCCAATGTGTTATATATCAGTTCGTCCAGGTCGATATTCTTATGATCTGATTAAGGATTCAGGCGAGTTTGTGATCAACCTTACTACTGAAGCAATGGCTAAAGCAACCGACTGGTGCGGCGTTAAATCTGGACGTGATCACGACAAGTTTAAAGAGAGTGGTCTGACCCCACTACCTGCTTCAATCGTAAAGTGTCCGATTGTTAGCGAGTCACCTGTTTCGATTGAATGCAAGGTTAAAGAGATCAAACATTTGGGATCACATGATATGTTTATCGCAGATGTTGTTAATATCATTGCCGATGACCGCTATTTTGATCCGGAAACGAAGGCCTTTAATCTGGCAGCTTCAGGAATTATCGCCTATTCGCATGGAACCTATTATCCACTGGGAAAACGTATTGGCAAATTCGGTTGGAGCGTAATGAAGGACAAAACAAAGAAAAAACTTTAATAATTTAAAATTCAATCTATTTATTGAAAAACTGTCAGGATGAATATGACCCTCGATACCATGAAAAACCAAATGATCGAATCCAATCCATTGTTGGCCGATTGGAATACACCTTACCAGACACCCCCATTCACTGAAATTAAACACGAACACTTTGTTCCTGCCATTAAAGCAGCTTTGGAAGAGGCAAAAAATGAGGTCGATGCAATTATCAACAGCACCGAACTGCCTACTTTTCAAAATACAATTGTTGCACTTGAAGTGACTGGAGAAATGCTTGATCGTGTCACGAGTGTACTCTTTAACCTCAATTCTGCGGAAACAGATGATCAAATTCAGGCTATTGCCAGAGATATCTCCCCTTTGTTATCAGAATTTTCAAACTATGTTACCTTGAATGACCGACTATTCAGGAAAATAAAGGAGGTTTATGCACAAATCGGGAAATTGGAACTTACATCTGAAGAGCATCAGTTACTTGAAAAAAAATATTTAGGATTTATTCGAAACGGGGCCAATCTCGGTGATGATGAAAAAAAAAGGTATGCAGAAATCACATCAGAACTATCACAGCTTACTTTAAAATTTGGAGAAAATATACTTGCAGAAACCAATAGTTTTCAATTGCATGTGACAGAGGAAAAGGATCTCGCCGGAATACCTGAGAATGAATATGAGCAAGCCGCACAAATGGCAGAATTGAAAGGGGAAAAGGGTTGGGTTTTCACCTTACAGGGACCAAGCTATGTTGGATTTATGAAATATGCAGATAACCGGGACCTTCGCGAAAAACTTTATCGCGCTTATACTTCACGTGGTTTTCACGAAAATGACCATAACAATGAAGAAGTTATCCGTAAAACGGTTAATTTCAAACTGGAAAAGGCTAATCTATTGGGATTTAAGAACTATGCGGAATTTGTCCTTGCCGAACAAATGGCCGAAAATCCGAATCGGGTAAACATCTTTATCAATCAATTGCATGAGGCTTCGCGTCCCATTGCAGAAAAGGAATTTGCCGAAGTCAGTGAATTTGCATTTAAATATGGATTTGAAAGTGATTTGCAACCCTGGGATTGGAGCTACTATTCTGAAAAGTTGAAAAATGAAAGTTTTGGGTTCGATGAGCAAAAGGTGAAACCTTATTTTCAGCTTGAAAAGGTAAGGAACGGGGTTTTCGACCTGGCAACACGCTTGTACGGGCTTACCTTTAATGAGAACAAGGATATTCCGGTCTATCATCCGGATGTGATGGCTTATGAAGTATTCGAAGAGGATGGTTCGTTTGTCTCGGTCCTTTATCTTGACTTTTTTCCGCGTGAAGGAAAGAGTGGTGGGGCATGGATGAGCGATTTCAGGGCCGAAAGCAAGGTAAATGGTAAAATTGTAAATCCCATTATTACAGTTGTTTGTAACTTTACCAAGTCAACTGCAACGAAACCATCTTTGCTCACCTTTAACGAAGTGACAACCTTACTTCATGAGTTTGGACATGCACTGCATGGTATGTTGGCTTGTACAGTTTATCCAAGTCTTTCTGGAACAAATGTTTACCGTGATTTTGTTGAATTGCCGTCACAATTAATGGAAAATTGGGCGACCCGGAAAGAATGGCTTGACTTGTTTGCAGTTCATTTCGAAACAGGTGAGACAATACCTTCAGAATTAGTCCAGAAGTTGATCGATGCTGAAAATTTTCAGGCAGGATATGCCTGCGAACGTCAGTTAAGCTTTGGGATGAACGATATGGCATGGCATTCTATCACTGAACCCATGTTTGACGACATTGTTGAATTTGAACAAAGAGCTATGGAATCTACACAACTTTTCAAACCCATCAAAGGAAGTTGTATTAGCTCAGCATTTTCTCATATTTTTGCTGGTGGGTATGCTGCCGGATATTACGGATATAAATGGGCAGAAGTGCTCGATGCCGATGCATTTTCACTATTTAAGAATAATGGTATTTTCAACAAGGACACTGCGACCTCATTCCGCAAAAATATCCTCGAAAAAGGTGGGACTGATCATCCAATGAATTTGTATATTGCATTTCGCGGAAAGGAACCTTCAATTGAACCATTACTGAAAAGAAGTGGTTTAGTGATTTCAAGGGATGACTCATCGGTTTTGCCCAATTAACGTATCAAATTATAATCGGAAATTCAATGTTCGGTATCACCATAATTTAAAATGGCTCAATGACTAATCTTGTTGTCACAATCCCCGATATCCAATATCTGGAAGGAAGTGCGAACTTGTACAACTTGAAGAAATGGCTCATAAATCATTGGAAATTGATTTCAATCAAAAATATTTGCCTCAATAAAACCAAATTTATATTACTTTTGAGAACTATCATTTTAAATTTAAATGATAGGTGTTTACGTCAGGATTATTATTGGGATTTGAATATTCAGGATTCCAAAAAATGGTTTTTAGTAAGCATTTAGGTAAAATTTGAATAACCATTTACTTATGTCGGACATACTGCACATATTAATAAGTTTCATTTTGGCTCTTGGAATATCACTTTATGCTGTACCTTCCGTTATCCGGATTGTGACTGCATTAAAATTATTTGATAAACCTAACGAACGTTCATCCGCGATAAGTCCGGTTCCAACATTAGGTGGTATTGCAATATTTATAAGTTTTATTTTTAGTTCGACCGTACTGCTTAAGGGACATGATACGCCAGAATTGGTCTATATTCATACAGCTCTGATGATCATGTTCTTCATCGGATTTAAAGATGACATCCTTGAATTACCCCCATGGAAAAAACTGGTTGCAGAACTGATTTCAGCAGCTCTTATCATCTTTATGGCTGATATACGATTTACAAATCTGCACGGCTTTTTAGGAATCAAACAGATTAATTTTTTATCAAGTGTATTACTCACCGCATTTGTCATTATTGTTTTTATCAATTCAATTAATTTGATGGATGGTATTGATGGACTTGCTTCCGGGTTGACAATTTTATTTTCAGTAATTTTTGGTGGATGGTTTTTCCTTAGCGGGCATCTCGAATATGCCATCCTTTCGTTTACTCTGACTGGAGCGACGGTTGGATTCTTCCGCTATAATGTTTACGGGACAAAAAATAAGATTTTTATGGGAGATACCGGTTCATTGGTTATTGGAACCATAATAGCCGTAATTGCCATTAAATTTAATGAGTTTAATATTGATCAGAATCAATCATATGCAATAGCTTCAGCGCCGGCTGTTTCCTTTGGGATATTGATTTATCCATTAGCAGATACAATAAGGGTCTTTATCATCAGGATTTCGCAAAAACGGTCACCTTTTTCACCTGATAAGAACCATCTGCATCACCGGCTCTTGTTACTTGGATTCACGCACAAGAAAGCCACCTATACGATCATCGTAGTTAATGGTGCATTTATTATTCCTGTGCTTTTCTTGCACCATATTGGAATCGGTTGGCTGATGGTTTTTATTCTTTTTTCGGCAGGTGTTCTTTTTATGATTCCTGGATTAAGCATTCAGAAGAGGAAATTGATCGACGCCAACGATCCAAACCAGCATCTGCTATTGCCGGGAAATGATAAATGATTTGAATGGTTGAGTTACTCTTAAGTGGACGAGTGAGATTGTCAAAATTTGATTATATTGCATTTTAATTTTCTATTGCCATGAAAAACTTATTATTATTGGGTATTTTGATTTTTATTGGGGGAAATCTATTTGCAGAAAAGTTAACAGATGACCGATTTCCAGTACGTGGAATTTGCATAAGAATTCCAAATCCGAACCGATTAAATGATTTTATACAGTTTATTGAGAATGAACTTGTGCCAAGGGAGGTCAATACCATTGTTCTGAGGGTTGATTATGACTATCAGTATCTTAGTCATCCGGAATTAAGCAATCGTGGTGGTTGGACAAAAGAACAGGTTAAAATATTGGTTGAAAGTTGTAGAAAAAGTAAGATAAGGTTAATTCCTTTTTTTGATCTTTTAGGACACCAGTCATGGCATAACATTACTTTTAATTTACTCAAAGTTTATCCACAATTTGATGAGACACCTCAGGTAAAAATGCCTTCAGTCTATGTTTGGCCAAATCCGGACAGCCTTGCAGATAAAAGTTATTGCCCGTTACATCCTCAGGTACATGCTATTGTATTTGACCTGATTGATGAGTTATGCGATGTTTTTGAGAGTGATGCATTTCATGCAGGAATGGAAGAAGTATTATATATTGGAGATGCTGGATGTCCACGGTGCGCTGGTAAAGACAAATCTGAACTTTTCGCCGGGGAGGTGAATACAATAAGGGATCATTTGGCACTTAAAAATCGTCAATTGTGGATTTGGGGAGATCGTTTGATTGATGGGAAGGCAACAGGAATTGGGATGTGGGAGGCTAGTATGAATGGCACTTATCGTGCAGTTGATTTGATTAACAAAGATGTAATTATTTGCGACTGGCATTATAATAAACCTGAAAAAACGGCACTTTACTTCGCTAAGAAAGGTTTTAAAGTAATAGCATGTCCATGGAAAAATTCGGATGTCGCTATTGAACAGACTCAAAACCTTAATACTTTCAGAAAAGATTTGCCGGAAAATAGGAAAGATCTTCTTCAGGGAGTCATGCAAGCAATCTGGTCAGCCGGGGATTCTTTCTTTGATGAATTTAATAATCACAAAATAAGTTCAAAAGCAGATGATGCTGCACAAGAAGCAGAATGTTTCCAAATGATGTTTAAAAAATAAAATGAGAAGTTTTGTAAACACTCGTAGATTACTTATCAAATATATTGCAAAGTGAAATCAATATTTCTCTTTTAATCCGGCTGATTGACTATCAAGTGTAATTGTCCATTTTAAACAACCGTATTTTCCAATATAAAGGACATGTCCGCCAAAATATGTAAAAAATACACCATCTTTGGCAGCAATACTTGATCTCGAAAATGTAAATCCCGTATCTATGTTATCAAGATTCGGAAATGATTTGTATAAGGAAACATTTTGAAAATCCGGGGTATAATTAATGGTTGCATCTAAAAACAGTCCATTTTTTTGTATTTTTTGTTCAGAAAGAAAGAAAGCACCTGAATTGTAGGTAATAAGTGATCTCGTAACATTTCCAAGTTCACCGATTACCTCAACTTTTAAAGGAATGGATCGCCTTGCCCTGACAAGCTTTGCATTTCCATTCATTATATCATCAGTTCCCCAATAGAGGTAATTGTCAGTAAATGTTAAAGAAGTAAATCTATGGACATTCTGTAAATTTGTTCCTATAGGTGAAGGATCTGTTACCTCTATCCAATCCAAACCATCATTCCTGCTCAACCAGATTTTATTTTCTTTTAGATCATCTCCTGAGGACAAATACCAATTCTGCAAATTAAACGGATCCGGTTGAACTGTATGAAAATGGCGTATTTCTCCATTTTTTGACAACCTACCTTTCTGAGAAAATACAATGGACCAAGTTTCCCCGTCATCAACAGATCTCCACACATTCAAATTCTCTGCCTGGTCTGCATATTCTGCATATATGATCGTTCCGTTCATCTCCGCAATACTCCAGTTTCCGTGCCAATAATAATCTCCTGTCTTCACTTTCTTAACCAACACCCAATCCTTTGAATAGATCCAAATCAAATTACTTTTCGAATCCCAAAGCATATGGCGACCTGTTTTAGTCGTTAGACAACCGGTCCATAACTGGCTTTCACCTTTTACAACCTGTTGAAAAGTTTCACCCAGATTGTTTGAGTACATGATATCACCAGTTCCGAATTTAAAACAAACTACAAAATTTGATGAAACTTGTTGATCCCAGGAATAAACATGTTCTAAAAAGTAATAGGTATTAAATAATTCAATGGATAAGTCCAAACCTACATCTGAATTAACCAATTTCATATTGTTTGATTTATCCATATTTAGGCTAACTCCACTAGCTAAAACTTTTACATCAGTCTTTAAATCAGATTTGCATGAGCTAATAGTTAATATGGGCAACAATAAATAAACAATCAATTTCACCATGAATAGTACATTTGTTTAATTAAAAATTTAAATTCAACTATCATTTTAATTGTTAGTTCAACACATAAAAAATCACTGCAATGCCAGAAAATATTTTACTGTAACTTTAGTAAACAAAACAATTCCTTACATAAAATTTTGGCCTTATCCGTTAAATTCCTTATTACGAAGTCTGTTCTAATAAAAGAAAGTGTATGGTCATTACCACAAACATCTCTTGCTTCAGGTTTGGAAAGTAAACCATATATTCTTCCCCACGTAATTGTCTTCTTATCTTATGTTTGATGTACTTTGAAAATTTTTATTGAATAGTCGTTCTTTGAATTATCAATAGGACTTTGATTTCAAGATTGTATACAAAGCATAATCAGGGGAAAACAATTGATTAATTGGACTGGGATATAAAAACTTGGCTGACCAAGTCGTGACACGAGAATATTAAATAAATTTATAACTTATTAGTATAAAGTAGAAAGATAAAGTTCAACAAACGAAATTGTCTTTTAATTCGTGTTGGTTGCTTTATCAACCTATATAGCCATTCAAGATTGCTTTTAATCCACCAATTGGGGGCTCGATTTATTGCACCTGTAAGAACATCAAAACTACCTCCTAGCCCTATATAAACGGCCTTATGCTTTGCATGCATTTCCTCCATTAGCAATTCTTGTCTGGGAGAACCCATACCTACAAATACTATATCAGGTTGCTTTTCTGTGATTTCTGCAATAAGTTCCTGCTTCTCAGATTCCAAATTTATATATCCATTTCGGAAATTAATAATTCTTATTCCTGAATATTTAGATTGGAGTTTTCTAACCGTTTCTTCAATAACATGTTGTTTTCCACCTACTAAATAAAAAGATTTTTGTCGATATGTTGAATTAATGAAGTCGAGCCATAATTCACAACCAGGTATTTTCATTGAGTTCTTGAGTCCCTTTCTCTTTAAAGCCCAAACAGCACCGATTCCATCTGGATAACCAATGTTATTGTTGACAATTCTTTTTATTTCGGAATTAGCCGAAAGGATTTTCTCTGCATTGATCGCAACTAAGATGGTCTTTCTTTTTAAGGCAACCTCAATTAATTCCTCCCGTGAAATAAAATCCCAGACTTTCAATCCGTTTAAAATTACATTTTCCATACTATATCATTTATTAAAAATATAGAAGCTCATCGCATTAAACATAAATGCCTGACTCCATCGCATGTAAGATATTTTGGAATTAATCCCTCTTTTAATCTGATAATAAAAATACCCCTTTTTATCCTGCATGTATTGAATCGTCCAATTCATGACTTTTTCCGAGAGTTTTTGATATTCCTCAGATTTATGCAACCTGCTAAGGGTTATAAATAATTGTGCCGGGCAATGAATGTCTATTGGAAAAGTCCTATTATGATAATATTTTGGAGTTCCATCATCTCTAAAAAAATTTTGGATATAAAAATCAAATCCTCTTAGAATATTTTCTGCAAATGTATTATCTCCTGTGTATTCCTGATATGCGATTAATCCATCTAAATTATAGCCGGTATGAAAACTGTCGATCCAGTTTTGTACAGGTAATTCCCCGTAATACCATGCTCCATCTGTTCTCTGTTGTGAAATACAGGCTTCTACACTTTCTTTAGCTGCAGTTTTACAATCTTCATTTTTATTGTAGAAATAGCATCGGCTTAATAATTTACTGCCTAAAAGTGAAGCGTTATAAACAGTATTATTCCCTTCTATTGGAGAATAGGAAAATAGAAATCCATGTTGTTTTGGTGTACGATGCAAGTCATTTAAAACAAAATTTGCCGACGACAAAGCGATTTCAAGATATTTCTTTTCTTTGGTTATCTCATATGCATCCATAAGAGCCAAGGCACAAAAGGCTGTTGCAACAACAGTTGGAGTTCTAGACGGAAATAAAAACAGTCGTCGTGCTTGCCAGTCAAAATTATATCCCCAACAAGCACCTGAATAGCCTTCCGACTGTAGTTCAATTAATAAATCTGCCAAATAACGGATCCTTTCTATTAAATCCATTGATTTGCCAAATCTTTCGTTACCAGTGTTCTGTTGGTATTTCCACAAATTGCAATATCCTGTTAGAAATAGTCCAATACCTTTGGCATTGTATTCCTTTGGTACCAGAAAAAGGCGGCGGAAATTCAATGGACTAACCTTAAATGCCTGTATCCATGCCAAACGAGCCAAGGACCATTTGGTTAAAGGTGTGGCTTTAAATATTTTTGAGTTTAATCCATCGTAGGGATCCCACCCCTTGAAGTTTTCTTTTTCGCAATAATTCTTCAATAAAATGAACGAATCTATGATCTTATCCTTCTTATTTAAGGTATTGAGCTGTTCCATCCTTGTATTTTGGATTTTCAAAAATGTTATATTCCAAATCTTTTACCCACCCTATAATCTTGGCCGGGTTTCCACCAACAATAGCTCCTTCGGGAATGCTTTTGTTTACCAACGAATTAGGTGCTATGATAACGTTATCTTCTATAATTACTGGTCCAATAATTACGCTATTGGTGCCTATCCAAACTTTATTGCCTATTTTTGGAACATTTTTAAATGGAAAATTTCTACCTGTTGTTACACGCATACCAATAACACAATTTGTCCCGATTACTGTACCACGTACAAGTAATGTTGATAAACCTTTGTAGGAAAAGATACTTCCTTTACCGATTTCTACGTCTGATGGTATCCTACTATTAAAGAAGAGAAAAATAGCAATTTCACATAATTTTGGGAAAAATGGAATTTTTCTTGACATAAAATAGTGCCCAAAACGATAAAGTGTCATCATAAATATAATATTTTAATGTTCTGAAAACAAGTTCAGTCTCAAATAGTCAAATTATTGCTGAGTAATGCTATTTGTTTTAATTTGATTTTTAAGACTATTGTACAATTCTATGATTTGTTTTGCATTGGCATCCCAACTTACGTATTTTTCAGCAATTTCCCTATTCCTTTTACCTTTTTCTATCAAATTGAGCTGATCGGAACTTTGAAATATTCCATCAAAGGCCTGTTCGATACTTTCGGTAGTAAAATTAACTTGAATAATACCTGGTAGATATTGATTAATAAAGTTGATGAGATCTCCGTAAGGTGTCACAAGAATTGGTTTCCCTAATGCAAGATAATCTCCAAATTTATTCGGCCATCCAGAACAAGCTTTTAATGTGTCTTTTTTAACCATCACAAAAATATCGACATCGTCTAACAATTCTCTATTTTTAAAATAGTTTATCCATCCTTTTTCCTGAATTATACCTTTGAGATTAAATTGCTCAATAAAGTTATTTGAAATTTTTCGGCCATAAGTATTGAAAAGAATATTGGAACGATATGGAGATTTGGAGATCGCATCCAGAAAAGGGAACAAATCTTCAATTTCATTATCTCCCATTCCAATATATCCAAAAGTTATTGTTGGTAAATTGTTATTGTTAAGCAATTGCTTTTTGTAATGAGGAATAAGAATGTCAGTCAATGCTCCACCGTGAATAATTCTAATTCGATCTTCTTCTATTCCACATCCAATGGCTCTCTGCTTCATCAATTCTGACAATACAATTACACCATCGGCTCTCTTTTTATTACTTATTTCAGCGTTTTTTTCATATTTGCCATAAATCAACTTAAAAAATAAATTTTTCTCATCATAATATCCACCAGCTCCAAAAAAATCCCACCATTCAGATAGGTAAATCCCACGGTAAATTTTTTTATTGATTAAACATGGCCACCCTGAGGATGGCCGATGACCTGCATCTGAAATTAAAAGATCAAATTTGTGTTTTGCAACATAGATCAATTTTAAAATTAGGCCCACAGTTCCAAAACCTCTTATTGTAATCGACTTCGGTAAAAGGTCTGGAAAAATAACAATTTTTACATTATCTATTGTAGTAGTTTTAATTAAAATGTCAAATTTTGAGGAACTAGTAATTAATACAACGTTATGACCACTTTTTGCCAGAGCTCGTGCCTGTAAAAATGTCCTGCCCCATCCACCCTTTTCAAATATTCCAAAATGTGAGACTAAAATATTCATTTGCTATTTTTACTAACTCCATGCCAAAGATTGCTTAAACCTGTATTCCCTAAAATCAGCTTTAAAACGCGCCATGAAGTATTATTAACATTGTAATCTTCTGCTATTTGGGTATATTTTTTTAATTTGTGCTCTTCAATAACTAATTTAACCGACTGCATAACAATCTCACAATCCAACCCTGTTAGAATAATTGTACCGACATCCTGAGCTTCAGGTCGTTCCATCGATTTACGCAATGATATTGCAGGAAAACTCAAAATGGAACTTTCTTCACTGATGGTACCACTGTCAGAAAGCGTACAAAGCGCGTTCTTTTGTAAGAATACAAAGTCCATAAATCCGAATGGTTTCATGAATTGTATTCTATGGTCCAAATCCAAATCAGTTAGTAATTCAATCCGCTTTTTTGTTCTGGGGTGAGTGGAAACGATTATTGGAAGATTATAATCGGAGGCCAATTTGTTTAAGATTGTCAAAATCAATCTTAAATTATCCTGATTATCTACATTTTCTTCTCTATGAGCAGAGACAAGAAAATAATTTCCTTTCGTTATAGATAGATTGTCAAGAGCTTTTGATGCATTAATTTTCTCTATATAGAAATCGAGAACTTCTTTCATCGGACTTCCAGTGAGGTAAATCCGGCGGTGAGGAAGACCCTCTGAAATCAGATGACGACGTGCATGTTCAGTATAAACCAGATTAAAATCAGCGATATGATCAATTACTCTTCTATTTATTTCTTCCGGTACATTAAAATCATAACTCCGGTTTCCTGCTTCCATGTGAAAAACCGGAATGTGCATTCGCTTTGCCACATAAGCTGAAAGACATGAATTGGTGTCCCCTAAGACCAGAAGGGCATCGGGCTGCACTTTTTTCATCACCTCTTCAGACTTTCGAATAATGTCACCTATGGCTGACCCAAGTGAAGATGTATCAATATTTAAAAAATAATCCGGTTTACGAAGCTCCAATTCACTCCAAAAAATTTCATTGAGTTCATAATCATAGTTCTGCCCTGTGTGGACGATTACCTGATCAAGGTATTGGTCTAATAAGGACATAGTACGTGATAACCGGATAATTTCAGGTCGCGTACCTACAATTGTCATTACTTTAAGTTTTTCTAAGTTCATATTTAAGTATTTATCAAGTTCATTTTAACTGAGCTCATCCAGAATCAATAAATTAGTATTCAAAATTACTGGAATGCAAATTAAAAAATTTTAAACGATTTCAAAAAAAGTATCTGAATTAGAATTGTCAAAATGCTCATTAATCCAGAATATTGTATATAGTTCTTCGTCCCCGATGTTTGAAATATTATGAGTAAACCAGACAGGCATATCAACAAAAGATGGCTTTGAGCCATCTAATAAGAATGAAAAAACTTTATCCGTTCCGATTCTTCTGATCTCAATCTTGGCTTTCCCTTTTATAACGGCAAAACGTTCAGCTTTTCTTGTATGATAATGGTTGCCCCTGGTTATTCCCGGAACAGTGGTAGAAAATGAGACCTGGCCACCACTATTTAATTTTATTGTTTCGACAAATGATCCACGTTGATCCGTATTCAATTTCAAGGGAAATGGAAAGAAAGTTGAATGGTCAATATAACATAAAAAAGTGTTAAAGAGGTTTCGTTGAAAAGTTGTATTGAGTGCTGGCATTTCTCCCTTTTCAAAATAACATGTCTTAAATGTTTCCAACAATTGTAGTATGTTTGAAACTGCTGATTCTGTAGTATGTTGTAATTTAATTGTTTGAACAACTGTATCATTTTTTTTGTCCTGAGCAACCTGATCAATGATTTCAGTAATTTGATTTGCCAACTCTCCGACATAGATTAGTTTCACAACTCCATCTACGTCAATTTTGGGTGTCTCATTATGCGTCAATTGATGACAGAAGGTTGCAACGACAGAATTATAATAAGGATTTCCGAAAGGGCCATAGACATTCGGTATAATTAATCCTGTAAAGTGAGCACCATTTCTTTCTGCCCATTTTCCTAATAATTCGCGGCCTTCTCTTTTTGATTTGCCATAAAGATTGTCCTTTTCTTCCTGTGTCGAAGATGAGAAAACAATATGAGGTTTGGAATTTGTTTTTTCACATGCGTCAATAAGCTGATTTACAAGCGCAATATTCGTTTGATAAAGTACTTCCGGATCGTTGTGGCGGTTCATTGCCGCGAGATGAACAATGACATCACATTTTTGAACAAATTCCAGAAAGATATTTTTGTCCTGAAAATATGCATCCTGAAAAGGTATCCTTGTATATTTTTCAGGGCATAATCCCAGTAAATTGTAAAGATGAGTTCCAACAAATCCGGCTTGACCGGTAATACCTATTTTAATCATGATTCAATGCATTTAGCAAGTTGGATATTTTTTTAAAATCCCGGGTTAGCTGTCTATATACTGAATATCGGATTTTCTCTTTAGTGCATTGTTCATTTTTCTGTTCTTAAGTCCCTGACAGAAATGAACAAATGAACCAATGGAATCCTTGATCCAAAACTAAGCGAACAAATTAAACAACTTAATACGGATATTACTTAATATTTTCAGCTAAAATATCTTTTCGGATCATCGCTAATTTCAGCAACAACTGTTTGGTTCCTTCAATATCCAAACGATGTGTATTGTGAGAATGATAATCTTCAATGATCGAGACATTCTCCTTGCCTTCAGTAAAATAGCTGGCATAATTAAGGTCACGATTATCCGCCGGAACGCGAAAATAATTACCCATATCAATTGCTTTAGCCATTTCTTCACGGTTAACAAGTGTTTCATATAATTTTTCTCCATGACGAGTACCGATTACCCGAACTTTACTTGTCGATTGATACAGTTCGATCAATGCCTGAGCCAGATCCCCAATTGTAGATGCCGGGGATTTCTGTACAAACATATCGCCGTTTTTTCCATGCTGAAAAGCGTAAATAACCAAATCAACGGCATCTTCCAATGTCATCATAAATCGGGTCATGTGAGGATCTGTAATGGTTAGATCCATACCAGCCTTAATTTGTTCAACGAACAACGGAATTACAGAACCCCTTGAAGCCATTACATTTCCATACCTCGTACCACAGAAAACAGTACTGCTATTATCGGCCAATGATCTGGCTTTGGCTTGCATCACTTTTTCCATCATTGCCTTTGAAATTCCCATTGCATTTATCGGGTACACAGCTTTGTCGGTACTAAGTACGATCATTCTTTTCACACCATGTTCCAAGGCAGAATCCAACACATTCTGGGTACCTAAAACATTCGTATTCACAGCCTCGATTGGGAAAAATTCGCATGAAGGTACCTGTTTCAAAGCAGCCGCATGAAAAATATAATCAACCCCCCTCATTGCATAATCAACACTACGCTTGTCACGAACATCTCCAATATAGAATTTAACTTTGGAATTATTGAGGCGATGACGCATGTCATCCTGTTTCTTTTCGTCTCTGCTAAAGATACGAATTTCCTTAATTTCAGTATTTAAAAAACGATTTAAAACCGCATTTCCAAAAGAGCCTGTACCTCCTGTTATTAAAAGGATCTTATCTTTAAACATAATTAATTGATTTTATGAAAGTTAATAATTTATAAGCAACTGCTTTATGTGAAAAATTTGAAGCCAGATAATTATATCCATTTAAAGCAACATCTTGCGAAAACGAATAATTTTGTATGATATACCCTAATTTTATTGCATAGTCTATCGGATCCTCAGCCTTACAAATAAACACATTAACATCGTCTTGAACATAATTCCTTATTTCGCCAACATCAGTCAATAAGCATGGTACCTTAGAAGCAAGGTATTCGCCCAATTTAGTGGGAAAACCACCCTCAGCTCGCTTCGTACAGGGTTGAGAAGTCAAAAGAATGTAGGAATTCTTTAACAACTGGGGAACTGAATCATAATCCACTCTCCCTTTAAAAAAGATGAACGAATTCAAATTTTCCTCTTTAATAATCTGATCTAAATATAACTTGTCGTGATTTGATGGTAATCCGAATAAATGGAGTTCAAAATTTGGATGAGTTTGATGGATAATGCCAAAAGCGCGGATGATGTTATCTACATTGTCCTTTTTTAAGTCCATGTTTCCCATATAGCACAAAATCCGCTTATCAGGGTTTTGATTTTGTATTCCATCGAAACGTGAAATGTCGGTTATCGTTGACAAAATATGCGTGGGTTTAGGGCAGATCTGATTATAGAATTGGACCAGGCTATCTGTCATTGCAATATATGCACTTATCTGCCTCAGTACAATTGAATAGAGTAATTTTTTGTAATATGGAATATAATTTTTGAGGTATTTCCTGATTGGAATAGGGAATTCATCAAAAATAAATATTGATTTTGCATTGATTATTTTTGATAAGACACTGAATATAAATAAAATAATAATATTATCAGAACTAATTATTAGTGCATCAAATTTCAATTTTTTATTTTCATGAATTACATAAAAAAATGTTGTGATAATTCCTATTATTAGCTCAAAAGAGTGAAATATTTTGTTTTTAACTCTGTATTTACGGAACGGATAGGAATAATTTATTCTTTGAAAAACTCCTTTACTGGGAATATTGGGGTCTCCTTTTTCTGTCGGATTAAAAAGTATAACATCAACATTAACATTATTTTCAATGAGACCTTTTGAGTAAGCAATAATTCTTGTCGTTGCGGCCATTCCTTTAGGAAAGGGATAACCACATATGATTCCTATCCGCATTTTTTCATTCATTAATTTCTTCGGGAATATCTTCATCAATAATATTCTCTTTAAATTCTTTTATAAAAGGAGTTAAAATCAGAGCAAATAACAAAAAATTTCTTTCTATAGGATTTGAAAAAAATGAAATCAAAATTACACTAATGGTAAGGGCTAATGAGATCATTGATATATCTGGGTTAATAATCTTCTTGCAAAATTTTTTTAATGCATAAATTAAAAAAATCAAACCAAACCAGCCCCAAAATACAAGTATTCCACCAAGCCCATTAACTCCTACCAAATTTATCCTCACGTTTTTAAAATAAGATTTATCCGGAACAACTCCGAACCCGGTTGGTAATCTAAAAACTTTTTCCAAACTAAAAATAAACGTGGAAATTCGGTTCATTTCATAATCACCAGTATTTGTTTGCTTAAACGATTGATCATATTGAGCTTCAGTTATATATTGTTGGATTTTGGGTCCGATAAAATCCTGATCAAGTACAGTAGGAATAAAATATGCAAATGATAAAAATAGAAGGACCTTAAACAGTAAACTACCCTTATTTACGATATAAATTAGAATTAGAAATAATAATGAAATATATCCCATTGTTGAAAATGTAGAAATCAAGGCAATCAGGTAAACAATAATCTTGAAGTCAATCCTGAAATTATTCCGGAACCAATTTAACAGAATGACTATTCCTAAAATCATTGCAAAAGCTCCAGGTTCCCACATAAAACCACAATTCCTGAATCTGTCACTATCTGTTCGCCCCAGGAATGTATAAACAAATGCATACCAGAAATGAGCCTGACTTGCTTTTTCTTTGTAAATTTTTGCAGCAAAATTTCCAAATACCTTATCTAAAGAGATGAAGATACCCGGTGCAAGTAAGTTAAATGCATAAATGACCAAACTTATTAAAGTCAGATAAAATATGGCCTTTTCAAGTTTAATCCAGTATTGATTTCCAAATAATTTTATTGTCAGATACGGAATAAACATCCGCAATAAATAGCTTATTATTGTGGCAGTTGGAAAAGTTGTTCTGTTATATAAATATGAAATTAAATTTGTTAATATCCATGCCCCTGAAATATAAAATACAATCGGGTCATATTTAATTTTTTTTATAATACTCACAAACAGCAGAAGCAGGAAAGTTGCAATTATGGCTACATCACTGAATGTAATCGGGGAAGTATTAGAAATAAATAATATGGATAAAAAAATCAAGAAAAAATTTAAATAGGTTAAATGAATTGTAAAAGTTGGTTTCATAGCTTTTTATTTGTTCCAAATACCTTTTGCCTGGTTGGTTTTGATCAGATTAAATTGAACAACTGGCCAGATCGAATTAGCAAAGGTAACGATAATCATTGATAATAAAACACCTGAAATACCAAAATGATTAGTAAGGACAATTGAAAGCGGAATATGTATAAGTGCTTGAATTACTGTCAAATATAACTGAAGTTTGACTTTACCGATTCCATTTAGGATCATTCCATATAGTGACCAGCGCATTTGAATTATATTAAATAAAAACAAAAGAACCAAGAGTTGAATATTTGACTTGATTGTAGTACCCAACCAGACTTTATAGAGTACATTTGAACCTAAAAGGAGAAAAACACCAATTAAACAAAACACCCACCATATCTTTTTTAGACTAATTATTGCATGTTCCATCCATACAAAATCCTTTTTAGCAAACGCATCAGTAGCTGCTGACCAGAATGGTGTTGTGATAATTGTAAATCCTAGAGTTAACAGTCCCAAATACTTATAAGCAATATTGTATTCAGTAACCGATGAAGATCCAAGAACATGTGCTATAACAAGAATGCTTGTTTGAAAAATTAAAATAGAAGATATTTGTATTAGAAAAAACTTAACTCCTAATGAAAATATATGACGGATAAGATGGATATCAAAGGATTTAAATTTTGGTTTAATCTTTTTATATTTACCGTTGAACAATATTAGAGTAAAAATTAATAATACGATAAGTGGGAAAGCTGATAAAATTATCCCCAGATCTTTTAATGAAAAAACAAAATTTAAGTGCTTTAACAGTAAAATGGTCAAATATGAAAATAATTGTCCCAAAGTAATTATTAATTCTGCAAATGCCGGAATCTGAAAAGCATACATGATTGAGGTTAATAATCTTAGTATGAAATTTATTAGAAAGAATCCGATCACAAATAACATTAACCCCTGGATCTCAACATTAAGAACTGCAGGCGAATTTAGAATCTGCCCCCAGTTTATGAATTGATTAGAAAAAAGGAAAAGGATTAATATGATTGCGATTATGAAGGAAAGTGCTAAATATGCAGTGCTGACAAGTTTTTGTGCAGTCGAAAAGTCTTCCTTTGCAATTGCAGTTCCCAAGCGATTTCTAAGGCCATGACCTATCCCGATATCCAGAAAGCTAAATAATGCCAATAGAGAAGTTATTGTCAACCAAATACCATACCTATCCGTGTTTAAAGTATTGATCAGAAGTGGTACCATTGCAAGGTTTACAACAATACTAACCCCTTTGATAATAAACATCGTAAGTATATTTTTTCCCGCTTTTAGGGTTCTGGCTGAACTATTTAGGATTTTTGATTTTAGAAGGTGAAGCATCAACGTTTTAATTTCATTTTAATACTTTTCAATGAATTGTCATTTAATTATAAAGGATAAACAATCGAGGTAAAGGTCTATATTGATTTAATGATTTTTGAGCAAGCTTTTCCGTCTCCATATGGATTTGCAGCATTACTCATTTTCATATAGTGTTCCGGATTCATCAATAAATCCGAAACTTCCGCAATAATTTTTTCTTTGCTTGTCCCGACAAGGCGAACCGTTCCCCCCTCAAGGGCTTCCGGCCTTTCAGTTGTATCGCGCATAACCAGGACAGGTTTTCCCAAGCTTGGAGCTTCTTCCTGAATGCCGCCCGAATCGGTAAGTACGAGGTAAGATAGGTTCATTAAGGATACAAATTCTAAATATTCCAAAGGTTCAATAAAATAGACATTGTGAAGATATGAACTACATGATACATCACGGATCTCCCTTAACTCTCCAAAAACATTGAAAATTGCACTGCGAACATTGGGATTCAAATGCATTGGATAGACAAGGTCTGCTTCGGGAAAGCGAATCGCAATTTCTTTTATCGCATTACAAATATTGAGAAATCCCTGGCCAAAATTCTCTCTTCTGTGACCCGTAATTAATATCAATTTTCTTCTTTCTACTCCACGATCTAACTCCCATTTGTGAAGTTTATCAATTGGAATTCCTGATTTTATGAGTTTCTCATTAATTATTCCTCTAATTTTCTTATCCTCTGAAATTTTATTGATTACCCAAAAAAGCGAATCAATTATCGTATTACCGGTAATAAATATTTTCTTTGATTCAATACCTTCATTTATTAAGTTTTGTTTACTTAAACTGGTTGGGGAAAAATGATACGTTGCAATACGACTTGTGATTTGGCGGTTCATTTCTTCTGGCCAAGGACTATAAATGTTATTGGTACGCAACCCTGCTTCAACATGTCCAACAGGAATCTGCTGATAGAAACCAGCTAATGCGGCGGCAGTTGAAGTTGTTGTGTCTCCATGAACCAACATTAAGTCAGGTTTTGATTCTGCAATAACATTTCGCATGCCAAGCAATACCCTGGATGTCACGTCATATAGGTCCTGTCCCGATTTCATTATATTTAAATCATAATCGGGAACAATTTCAAATAACTGCAGGACCTGGTCGAGCATTTCACGGTGCTGAGCGGTCACACATACAATGGTTTCAAATTGTTCAGGGTATTTTTGGAACTCTTTAACCAATGGTGCCATTTTAATCGCTTCCGGTCTTGTTCCAAATACGAGTAATACTTTTTTCAATGTTTTAATCTCAGGCATTCGGTTTCATATTATTAAAAAATTGGAAATAGAGAATTAGGTTATATGTTAATTACTATTTCTTGAAAATACCAGCAAAGTCAAGTATAATTTTATCATCCCGATATTTCAGTGTTTTGAATTCATCATGAGCTACTAAAAATACAATAATATCTGCTGACTCATAAGCTTCCTGATAATCGGTAAGTTTAAAAATTGAATGTTCCTTGATATTGGGTTCGATGACTAAAAGATTGTTTTGCTCACTTTGCATTACTTTTTGTGTAATGTACTTAGCCGGGCTCTCACGCAAGTCGTCAATATTTGGTTTAAAAGCGAGCCCCATCATTGCTGTGATTGGTTTTCGATGATTTCTCAGTTCATATTCCAGCATTGCATTTTTCGTTTTTTCGGCGCACCAAAAAGCTTTGTAATTATTGATTTCACGAGCAGTTCCAATAATACGCGACTCCATTGGATATTCGGAAACAATAAAATATGGATCGACCGCTATGCAGTGTCCGCCAACTCCAGCACCAGGTTGAAGGATATTGACCCGAGGGTGTTTATTTGCCAGTCGAATTAATTCCCATACATTAATTCCAGCTTTATCACAGATCAATGAAAGTTCATTGGCAAATGCAATTTGTACATCCCTTGAAGAGTTTTCAGTAAGCTTACACATCTCGGCAGTCCGGGCATTTGTCTTATGTAATTCCCCTTTTACAAATAGCCGATAGAATTCAATCGCTTTTTCAGTTGATGATTCGTTGATCCCTCCAATCGAACGATCATTGAATATCAGTTCATGTAGGACATTACCAGGTAAGACACGTTCCGGGCAATATGCGATAAATATTTTATTTTCAAGTTCTGGTCTTAACTGAAAAATTAGCGCTGCCATTTTTTCAGTGGTACCTATAGGTGAAGTCGATTCAAGAATAAAAGTATCGCCATTTTTAAGATAAGGAATGACCGTTCTGGTTGCTGATTCGACAAAAGAGATGTCAGGCTCGTGATTGCCCTTAAAAGGAGTAGGAACTACAATTAAATGAATATCAGCCTCTATTGGAGTTTTAGATGCTTTTAAAAATCCGTTCACGACACATTCCTTAACCACAACTTCCAATCCTGGTTCAACGATGTGAATCATTCCTTTGTTTATGGTATCAATGACTTTTTGATTTACGTCAACGCCATGAACCCTTATACCATGTTTTGCTACCAAAGCTGCAGTAGGTAAACCAATGTAACCTAAACCTATAAATTGAACTATCATAATATGATTTTAACAACGTGTTTAAACTTCTACCGTTTTAATAAAAAATGTTCAGTTAAATATTTCTAAACCCAAAAATTTCCCTAAATAAATTTTTCCTTTTTTCAGGATTCCTTTAATTCTTTTGATAATCCGGAATAATATTCTTTACCAAAAAGAATCCCAACCCCAGCCATTCCACCGAGTAATATCC
>TBL_comb47_HYPODRAFT_10002838_pt1 | contig 21031 bp, 27 predicted proteins | sample TroBogypolimnion_40_FD_10682 | JGI IMG/M metagenome (IMG submission 10682) | reverse complement strand
TACGCGATTAATCATCGATTAGAAGCACTGAACTGCAAGAAGTTTTAGCCAATGAGAAAAATAGAAACTCAATAATTGGTGCCCGAGACCGGAATCGAACCGGTACGCCCGCTATGAACGAAAGCGGCGGATTTTAAGTCCGCTGTGTCTACCAATTTCACCACTCGGGCTAGTTCTTTTCTCATTATATGTTAACTTTATCAGGTCGCTGAAGACCGTGCTTTTAATTAATATCCTAAAGCCAATCCACTTCTGCTGCGTGAATCATTTGCGCCATTGAAATGCTTAAGAATAAAAAAATTTCTTTCATCTTTGCCCTGATTAACGAATATTGCAGCCAAATGATTGGATTGGCCTGACATCACAATTCGATACCCCCACTCACTCAAGAGCCTAGCAGTGTCAATAGAAAGGGATCTATCCTCTACATAAATTTGGTCAGGTAACCATTGGTGATGAAACCTAGGCGCGTCCACGGCTTCTTGGATATTCATTTTAAAGTCGATTACATTTATCAATGTTTGTAGCACTGCTGTGATGATTCGACTCCCGCCTGGTGTTCCCAAACTCATCACTACTTTACCATTTTTAGTCACAATGGTAGGTGTCATGGAGGACAGTGGCCTCTTTCCTGGCTCGATTTTATTGGCTAGGCCTTGGACCAACTTGAACTTATTGGGCTCTCCAAGCTTCACCGTAAAATCGTCCATCTCGTCATTGAGAATTACGCCTGTCTTTCCAGCAAGCACCTTGGCACCGAACCATTCGTTAAGCGTGAAGGTTAAGGAAACCGCATTTCCCCAATGATCCACCACTGAAAAGTGTGTGGTGTTCACTCCTTCATTCCATTGGGAACTTGGATTTACATTAACAGAAGGTGTTGCCATCGTCTCTTGAATTTTATTTCTGATTTCTTCTGAGTGCTGCGTACTCAATAACTGTTCAATTGGATTATTCACAAATGCAGGATCACCTAAAAACGTATTGCGGTCTTGATAAGCATTGCGCATCGCCTCAACCATCAAATGCACCGTTTTAGCGGAATTAAAACCTAGGCTTTGTATAGGATAGGGCTCTAGTATTTTGAGCATTTCGCAAAGTATCACTCCCCCAGAGCTTGGCGGTGGCGCCGAAATTACTTGATAGCCTCTATAATCGCATTCAATGGGCGACATTTCACGCGCCGTGTATTGCCTTAAGTCTTCACGCGTGATGATGCCACCCCCCTTTCGAGAGGCAAAAACCAATTCTTTTGCGGTGTAACCTTTGTAAAAACCGTCTGCTCCATAACGATTGATTCTCTTTAGTGTTTGACTCAAATCGGTTTGAATCAGTAATTCGCCTTCCTTAAAGGGCTCTCCATGATGTAGGAAAATTTTATTCAGACCCTCATCGCGCTTGAAATCGTCGGTGGCAATTTTCAGCATCTCTACATCACCGCCATCCAATATAAAACCCTTCTTTGCAAGTTTGATGGCGGGCTCAATCAATTGAACCCTCTTCATCGTGGCAAAACGCTCTCTTGCCATCTCGAGACCGGCGACTGTTCCCGGAACCGCTACTGACAAATGACCCTTGGTACTACTTTTGACAACTTGTCCAGATGAATCCAAATACATATTTGCGTTGGAGTTCAGAGGCGCTTTTTCTCGGAAATCCAAAAATGTCTTCTCACCGGATGCCATGCGCACCGTCATGAATCCCCCACCTCCCAAATTTCCTGCAGCTGGGTAAACCACGGCCAACGCATACGCGGTTGCAATTGCAGCATCAACGGCATTGCCTCCTTGCTTCAATACATCAACGCCCACTTTTGTGGCGAGGTGATGAGCACTGACCACCATACCGTGGTCAGCCATCACAGGCCACTGCGAAGCAGCCCATGAGCCATTGAACATCGATAAAACTGTAATCGTTGGCGCTATGATGCTAAGCTTCATACGTTACTTTGCCATTACGCGGTCAAGTTTATGAAATGCATGCACTTAATTGGAAGGCTTACATCGGTGGTTTAAAGCCATTTTTTCCCGTGACCACACGAACCGCATTCCAATGGTCTGCTTCCTTGTTGGCCACGATCATCACCTGAGCACCTGTAACCAACAGATCTCGGGTTCCAGGACGAATCGACACGATGGGAACCCCTTGAGGGATCAATACCGATTTCTCCCCTCCCTTGTACAGCAAATGCATTTCAACGTTGCTGGCATTGGAATCCAATTTATTTACCGTGGCGTTGGTCATGGTGCTACCGGGTTGCAAATCCCAAGGATAGTGACCTTCACCCGTACCTCTTGCGGCCTCGGGGAACACCAACACTTCCAAAGCTTTTAATTGACCGTCGCTGCCTGCAAGTGCTGCAGTGCCGATAAAGGAATTGGGTTGAATACTTTGAACACTTACCGCATAGGCTTCCTGAATGCCAACGCTTTCAGCCACTAAGATCTTGAGCAAGGCGCCGGCTCTGTCCTTGACGATCAGCGCCTGGGAGTTGACTTCGACAATCTCACCGCGCAAGCGAACTGGCGCAGGGACAGCAGTCTGCGCCATGGTTACTTGTGAAAATGCAATGCATAAAACTGCAATATGAACCCAAGGCTTAAAGCCGGTGAGATTCTTCTCTAAATACTGAAAGGGTTTCATAAAATTGGTTTTTTGTGTAATTTTATGAATATAACCTAACAATATTTATAAAATTAAATCTTTTCTATTATTTTTATTGTTCGCCGTTAAAAATAAAACATCGATAACAAATTTGTATTGAATTAAATGACAATTATGTAATAATCAGGAATGGTCATTAATTTACAAAAATCTTGATGATGTTACCTTTTCCGCTCAAACACTGTGAACTTTTCTTGGTCTTGATCTTGGGCTGCTTATGGCCCTTGTCTCAGGCTTGGAGTTCAACAACCGACCCATGCACCACCGAAGAAGCGGGCTCCAAGAAACTTTACTGCCAAGCCATTTATTACTTGGACGCCAATCGTTGTTACAAAATCGAGAATTTTGAGCTCAGACAACATTGCACTTTGCAAGTCAAAGACGCCCAAAGACATGTGACTTACCAGGTCTCAGCAAAAAAACAATCAGGCTGAAGAGCCCCATCTTGTTCGTGATGGCTGAGCTCAATCCAACTTAAAAAATAATCAATCTCAATAAAAAGACCACTCATAGGTGGTCTTTTTATTGGTGGTCATATTGGGAGGCTCGTCATATCGATGCTAGGATACATGATGCCTAGAAAGAAGTGATGGATCCAATTGATCGTCTCCGTTATTGCAAAAAGCAGTGGTTAATTTCAAAACGTTCATTAGAAAACGAATTCGATATTGCTTTTGACCAAATTCAAGTCAAAGGTCAGGTGAAAAACTTATTTTTTTCCTACGTGCAAGATAACCTCTTCAGTCATGAGGCTTGCATCTCTTTGTATTACCGATTGTTCTTTTTTGCAACCCTCTTGCTGGTGCAAATTTTAGAAAATGAGGGAATCGACGTCGAAAGCTTAAAGCTCAAAGAACTAAGGCCCATCTATCAATCTTCTTTAAAATGGGCTAAAAAATCAAGCGATCAAACTAAACTGGAAAGTGTCTTGGGCAACGTCAATGTCGCATTGGAGTTGCTAATTCACGATTTCATTGATCAATCCGCCTCATAATCATTGATCAATAATACATCTTCAAATCATCTAAAGAATAATCGCCATCAATATAAAATTGTCTTTTATTTAGAATGGACATACAAGGATTGAAAGAATTTCCAGGCATTTAAATCCTGTCAACTAAAAAATCCACACAAACTGCCTATGAACGTAATTTTCACCATCACGTTGACCTTCAAGTCCTTGAGCACGACTTTTCACCGAATATTGAGTTTTATAGCATTGGGATGCTTCGTACTCATGAACACGAAGTCGTGGGCCGAATTTCCTGATCACACCATCCGACTGATTGTTCCATTTGCACCTGCAGGTGCTGTAGATGGAATTGCACGTCTTTTCTCTCTCGAGTACGGCAAAAGTTTGGGGCAACCTATAGTCATTGAAAACAAACCAGGGTCTGGTGGAGCCATTGGCATGCTTGCCGCCGCCACTGCACAGGCAGACGGGTACACCTTGTTATTGGGCAATATTGCAACGGCTGCGGCACCTGCACTCTACCCAAAATCTGGTGCCAATGCCAAGCAGTTTGAAGGCATCACCCTGATTGGGCGATCCGCCTATGTTTTGGTGGTCAAGCAAGATTTTTCGGCCAAAAACATTGCTGAACTGATCAATTTACTCAAACTCAATCCAGGCAAATTCAATTATTCCTCTGCTGGATCGGGATCGGCCATTCATTTGGCCGCAGAGTCTTTCAAGAACAGAGCCATGGTGGACATGGTTCATGTCCCCTACAAAGGAGCGGGGCCGGCACTCAATGCATTGATGGCCGGAGATGTGGAAATGATGTTTGGCTCCATTTCTGAAATGCGCCCCCAAATACAATCAAAACGTATCCGCGCCTTGGCATTAACCTCTGCGTCTCGCAACAACTCCATGCCAGAGGTGCCGACACTCAATGAATCGGGTTTAAAAGACTTTGATGTTGCCGGCTGGTACGGTGTATACGCGCAAATCGGTACCCCTGCCGATACAATGAAAAAGCTCCAGCTCGCAGCCGATCAAACCATGCGTTCAAGCAATATGCTGGAGATGCTCAAGCACTACGACATGCAAGCCGCGTCTTTTAGCGGAAAAGAAGCGTCTGAGGTACTGGAATCTGAGACCAAGCGCTGGACAGACATCATACGAAAAGCCAACATCAAAGCAGAGTAAGACCATCTCATGAGCATGCACATCAAAACTGGGGATGGACCCAGTCTTACCCAACAATTTACACAGTTCATCGTAGATCAACAATTCAAGGATCTTTCCCAAGAAGCCATTCACTCGGCCAAACGCGGCGTCTTGGATTGGTTAGGGTGCGCATTGGCAGCGAGCCACCACCCATCCGTTAAACCCTTGATCGAGGTTTTACAAGACAACGATTCGTCACCACAATCCACAGTCCTTGGTCAATCATTCAAACTCTCGCACCTTGATGCGCCTTTGGTGAATGGTCAAATGGGCCATTTATTGGATTTTGACGATACCCACATGGGGGGCGTGGTTCTGCACGCGAGTTCACCGACACTGTCAGCACTTATTTCAGAATCAGAACGCCAAAAGAGCTCGGGACAAGATTTCTTGTTGGCGTATATCTGCGGGTTTGAAGCAGGAGTGCGGGTCGGACAAAGTGCGCCCAATCATCATGCCCAGGGGTGGCATTTAACGGGTACTTTGGGACACTTTGCTGCAAGCGTGGCTGTTGGCAAACTCTTAAAGCTCGATCCTCAACAGTTGACTTACGCCATGGGCATTGCTGGCACTCAAGCCAGTGGCATGCAGCAAAACAGAGGCACCTCTTGCAAGTCCTTCCATGCCGGACGTGCTGGATCCAATGGACTGCTCTCCGCGCGCTTGGCCTTGAAGGGCTTTAACAGCAGTGAAGAAATCATCGATGGTAAGCGAGGATTCAGCCGGATCTACAGCCAGCAATCATTGCCTGAAAAAATGATCCAAGGCTTGGGCCTCTCTTGGGAGATTGAACGCAACGGCTTTAAGCCCTATGCCTGCGGCGTTGTCATCCACCCTGCCATTGACGCCATGATCGAATTTCACAAGCAACGCAGTTTCGATGTGCACCAAGTGCGTAAAATTGAGGTTTATGTGAATCCCATCGTGCTTTCGATCACAGGAACTGTCTCTCCTGAGACCGGACTGCATTCCAAATTCAGTATTTACCACAGTGTTGCAGTGGCCTTGGTGGAGGGACGGGCTGGGATTGAACAATACACCGACCTCAAAGCATCTGACCCTGTGGTCACCAAAATTCGAGACCTCATCACGATCAACAGTGATGAAAATCTAGGGAGAGACCAAGCGCGGGCGATCATCTATTGGGATCATGACCAAAAAGAGGTCGCCATAGAACACGCATTGGGCACCGTCCAACACCCACTCTCAGATCGCGAACTGGAAGAGAAGTTCATCGCCAATGCAAAAATATGTCTCACTGAATCCACCGCAAAGCAACTCATTGAGCACATCTGGCATTTGGACGAATTGCCCTCGATCCAACCCTTGTTGGATTTATGCCAAGGCTGATCGACCATGTCTTCAATCCAAACACACACAGAACTTGCTTCACCCATGCCTTTATTGGCAGACTATATTGCCAACGCCATAAAGCAAGATCTGCCCCAAGCAGTGGGCGAGAAAGTGAAATTTCACCTGCTTGACACCTTGGCGGCCATGGTGTCAGGTACGCGTTTGCCTGCTGGGAATTTTGCCATCTCTTTTTTACATGCACAAGGCGTCAACTCAGCCCAAGCCACCGTGATCGGAACTCCTTATCGCAGCACTGCGATCAATGCGGCTTTGGCCAATGCCATGTTTGCCCATGCCGACGAAACGGATGACTCTCACGCCAAGTCACTTACCCACCCGGGATGCGCCATTGTGGCCAGCACATTGGCCGCGGCTGAGCTCTTTGCCCGAAGTGGGACCGAGGTCATGCGTGCCATGGCTCTGGGGTATGACGTGTGCTGCCGCCTTACCCAGTCTCTCAACCCCTATGAATTTCGGGCCGACGGGCACTCTTCCCATACTTTTGGGCCCAATTTCGGCGCAGCGGCTGCAGCAGGAACCTTGGCTGGTATCAATGCCATGCAAGCCAGGTATTTGATGTCCTATGCGGCTCAACAAGCCTCAGGGATATCTTGCTGGATGCGAGACAAAGACCACATAGAAAAAGCCTTTGATTTTGGTGGCATGGCAGCCAGAAACGGGATGACGGCCGCGCACATGGTTTCGCTCGGATTTACTGGCGTAGAAGATGTGTTCTCGGGTGAGCGCTGCTTTTATGATGCCTATGGTCGGACTCCTGATCGCATGGCGCTCAGTGAAGAGCTCGGACAACGTTATGAAGTTTTAAACACCAGCATCAAACGTTGGTCTGTGGGTTCACCGATTCAAGCCCCATTGGATAGCATGGATGCCTTATTGAAAGGGCACACCATCGATTTGGCTGCCATTGAATCGATCAACGTCAAAATCCCCCACGAATCATTGACCATCGTGAACAACAGGGAAATGCCTGAGATATGTCTGCAACACATTTTGGCACTGATGTTGGTCGACAAAAAAATGAGTTTTGTGGCAGCTCATGATCGTGGCAGAATGCTTGACCCCAAAGTGATTGAAGTTCGCCAACTCATTGAGTTGGAGGGCAATGATGAGCTCTCCAAACACATGCCCACTCGCCAAGGCATAGTCTCGATACGCCTGAAAGATGCAAGCGTACTAGAGCACTACACCCAGGCGGTCAAAGGCACGCCACCCAACCCCATGAATCGTCTAGAGTTACAAGACAAATGCATCGATTTGATGGCACCCATCATCGGTCAAACCCAGTCACGCCACTTGTGCAATATGATTTGGAACTTAGAGGAACTGGCGCACATCGCGCCCTTGATGGAACTCTTGAGTCTTCCCGCTTGACCTCTGAGCATGCATCAAGGGAAAAGTTTCCCTACTCACCAGAACTTAGTCGATCAAGCGCTCGAGAAAATCGTTGAAGTTCTTTTCATCAAACACCGTATTGTCAAATCGGAAAAGATTGGGATTTTGAGGGGGCTCAACACGGCGCTTGGCATATTCTGACCAATGGGCGAGTTTCCATGCGTCCCTCAAATCGTTTCTCAATTGAATACGCCGCTTGGCCTCCTCAGGTTTGAGATCAATCCAGGCCACTCGAATATGGGTGGTTTCTGGTAAACCTAAACGAAGAGGATCAAAAAACATGCCACTTTGAATCTCCTTGCTAAAGGGGCCCACCAAGACCACATTGACACCGAGCTCAATGTTTTCTCGAACAATGTCAAACAGTCCAAGGTACTCTTGGTCTCGAAGATGCTCAAGGTAAAAAGGACTGTCTCGGTCGTTGCCATCCCCCGTCGTCAAGGCCATGACTTTGGAGCTGTAACGACCATACACCGTGTCTTTGTCTAAAAAACAATAGGACTCATGGGTTTTGGCCATGATGGTGGTGATGGCTTGTTTGGCAAGCGTGGTCTTGCCCACACCTGCATGGCCAGCAAATAAAATCATATGGGCGGTCATGGTCGTTTAAAAGTTTCACTCCAGATGAAAGAATCAACGCGTCAACAGTGCATAACAACTGGCTTTTTCCAGTGGCTATTCTGGCAAGCGCACATACCGTACTTCATGGTGGTGAATGTGGTCAATGCCTAGAAATTCGTTCTTTGACTTAATTTTCACCTCAAAGGTGACGTATGGCAAATTCAACCTCGATGGCGCTCGTCCATCCATCAAAAGATAAGTTCTTTTAATATTGGTGCCATCATAAAACCAAGTCCCCGAGTGCTCATGGAGCTCAGGCTCAAGATTGGGCGCGGAGATGCTGACTTTTTCAACAAAGTCACCATTGGTTTTGAGACTCAAGGTTTTTTGAATTGAAAAGTTCTCTTCCACATATTCTCTAGACCAAGTACCCCGCAAAAACGCCGACACTTGCTCTTCATCTTTGATATTGACGCCACCGACCGCCACCAGGTCTTCCTGGGGTGAACAAGCCCACACCACTAAGACAGCAGTCATGAGGCAAAGGGACGCTATGTTTTTGAGTTTCATGTGAATTTTAAAAAAAATGCAAAAGGCGCGCATTTCTAATTCGAAATAATTGACTTTCAACAGTCCTCCTTATCGACCCAATCATCCAATCACTCAATCATTCTCTCCAGAACAGCCACGCCCATGTGCTCATGCAAGAAATCGGCCAAATTATCAAACACTTGGTCCAGTGGTGTCCCATGATGGTCGAACAATTTTTGCAAGACGATGGCATTTTCAAATAGCCCATGAGCGTAAAGTCCAAGCACATTGCCAGCCTTGTTTTGCCAAGCCAAATCGGGGATTAATGCTAAACAATTCCCGCTCGCCCCATCCTTGGATTCAAGGACCGTGGTTTGGCCATGGTGAATTTCAAAACCTTTAAAACTCAGGTAGGAGAGTCTGCTCCAAGATCCCAGGACTTGGGTAAATTGGGTTTGGCAGGACCTCACGGTTTTGGCAATCTCAAACCGGGTCTTGATGGAAAGCAGCCCGAGACCTTTGGCAGAGCCATCGACCCCATGCGGGTCTTCCAAGAAGCACCCCAGCATTTGCAAGCCTCCACAAATACCAAGCACCACACCCCCTTGCTCAGCATGGCGAACGACACATTGATCCAAGCCCTGGCGCCTCAACCATAGCAAATCCTGGCTAGTGAGCTTAGAGCCTGGCAAAATAATCCAGTCTTTTGCACCCAAGTGAAAGAGGTCCTCTTTGCAGCGGGCCCAAATCAAACGCACACCGCAAACTCTTTTCAAGGCCTCGAATTCGTCCAAGTTGCTCATTTGCGGATAGGCCATCACATAAACGCTTTGAACAAGATCTGCAGTTTGATGCACCGCATCATCAAAAACCCCATCCTCCTCAGGCAAGCCGTGTTCCCGCCACATCGGCAACACGGCCACGGTCTCAATGCCCGTTAGGTCAAAGAGCTGCTCGGGTGCAGGCGCCAGGAGCTTGGGGTCACCACGGAATTTATTGAGCACAAACCCTCGAATACAAGCCTGGTCTTCTGGACTGAGCAAGGCCCAGGTACCGTACAAATGTGCAAATGCGCCACCCCGGTCAATATCGCAAACCAGGAGGCACTGAGCATGGGCATACCTGGCCACACGCATGTTGACAATGTCGTTGGCCATCAAGTTGATCTCGGCAGGCGAGCCCGCCCCTTCGATCACCACAACGTCGTGCTCAGCCCTCAATGAATCCAATGCCTGAGCTATGGTGGGCCAGACTTTTTCACTTCTACCGCGCCAAGGCGTGTTGGTCAGCTCGGAGTGAACTTGTCCCATCAAAATGACTTGGCTGTGGGTATCGCGTTCTGGCTTTAGCAGCAAAGGGTTCATGCGGATATCGGGCTTGGCTCGAGCGGCCAAGGCTTGGTAGTACTGCGCCGAGCCGATCTCACCCTCGGTATCAAATAACCCACACGACCCAACAACGCGTGCATTGTTGCTCATATTTTGCGCTTTAAAAGGGGCCACCTTCAAGCCTTGGCGAGCATACCAACGGCACAGCGCAGTGGCAAGCCAACTCTTGCCCGCCCCACTCGTGGTCCCCAAGACCATGACACATTTAGCAACCAAGGCCAAGCCTTTCAATTTTAGAATGACTGAAAAGAACCGGTTTGAAGGACTCAACATTCCCCATGAATGGTCTGGTCATCACTTCAGTCTTCAATCCCACGTTGCGCTGGGATGCCCGCTTCAAAAGCGTGCTTGATCATTTTCATCTCTGTCACTGTGTCGGCAAGCGTCACGATTTCACTGGGGCAATTTCGCCCCGTGATGACGACGTGAACATCTTTGGGTCGATTTTGGAGGGTTTGCAACACGTCTTCTAGTCCTTGCCAGCCGTAAAACAAGGGGTAAGTCATCTCGTCCAAGATCACCATGAAAAACTCTCCACTCAAAATACTGGCCTTGGCCTGTAACCAACCATCTCTCGCCAATTGCGCTGAACGCTCGAGGTCTTTGCTTTTCCAGCTAAAACCATCTCCCAAGCCTTCAATAGGAATGCCCAGTTGTTCAAACACCCTGTGTTCGCCAAAGCGCGCCGATGGCACTTTCATGAATTGATAAATCTTGACGGATTTACCCCGACCGTGTGCCCTCATGGCCAAACCAAAGGCGGCTGTACTTTTTCCCTTGCCATCCCCCGTGTAGACAATGATGAGTCCACGCCGCTCGCCCGTGGATTTGTCGTAGGGCTTTTCTGTCGGGGGTGCTTTGATCTCCATAAACTTCCTTTTAAGTCTCGATGAACTGCCTTTGACGAGAATCAAAGGTGAACATTTTTAACTCTATCACACCAGATCAAACCACTTGCTTGTGGAGGTTTTTAGAACGCGCATGGCGCTCTAGTGACTTTGTAGAAACACAGCGTATCCAAAAGGAGTGAAGGCAAAACCCTTGCGCAAATAGGGTTCAATCTGATTTTAGTCCGGCGCTACACTCAATCCAAGTAGGCGAACCCTGACACTTTTGCCCTTGATGCGCCCCTCAGACAAGCGCTTGACCGCCTCCCGAGCGATGTCGGCCTTGACGGCCACATAGGTTGAGAATTCATTGACATTGATTTTACCGATTTGCTCTTTTTGAAACCCAGCCTCACCGGTCAATGCCCCCAAAACATCACCTGCTCGAATCTTTTCCTTTCTTCCCCCAACAATTTGAAGTGTCGCCATAGGGGCCACCAAAGGTCGCTCGCCGCCAGCAAGTGCATTGAGCATTTTCACCTCAATCCAGGTGGACTCACGCCCCTGCAGTTGTTCAATTCTGCCCACAAAGCCCATTTCGTCCATGGACACCAAGGTGAGCGCCAGTCCCTTGGAGCCCGCGCGAGCGGTGCGACCAATGCGGTGAAGGTGCACCTCAGGATCGGGACTCACATCCACGTTGATGACGGCAGCCAGTTCTGCAACATCCAACCCCCTGGCTGCCACATCGGTGGCAACCAAAATATTGCAACTGCGGTTGGTAAACTGCACCATCACTTGGTCGCGCTCGCGCTGCTCCAACTCCCCATACAAGGCCATCGCACTGAAGCCCCGGGCTTGTAAGTCCAGCACCAACTCCCGACACTGCTGCTTGGTATTGCAAAACGCCAAGACATTGGCCGGCTGGTAATGGTCCAGCAACTTGGCCGTAGCTGCAAAACGCTCTTGCTGGATCACTTGAAAGTAAATTTGCTCCATCACGCCCAAATCGAGTTGAACTTGGACCTTCACACTTTTCGGATTGCGCAGAAATTGCGCAGCCAGTTGATCGATTCCTGACGGATAGGTCGCAGAAAACAGCAAAGTCTGTCGATTCGAGCCACAATGCCCCACCACCTTTTTGATGTCTTCCATGAAACCCATGTCCAGCATTCGATCGGCCTCATCGAGCACCAAGGTTTGCAATGCCCCCAAGTGCAAATTTCCTTTTTCTATGTGGTCCAGAATCCGTCCAGGCGTGCCCACCACCACGTGAGCCCCATGCATCAAACTGTTGGCTTGGGCACGAAGAGGCACGCCACCACACAGGGTGATGACCTTGATGTTCTCTACAGCCCTGGCAAAGCGGCGGATTTCCTGCGTGACCTGATCGGCCAGTTCACGGGTCGGGCAGAGCACCAAGGCCTGCACATTCAGGCGTGGGGCTTCTAGTTTTTGTACCAAAGGCAATGCAAACGCCAAGGTTTTACCGCTTCCAGTGCTCGCCTGTGCAATGAGATCCTCCCCTTTTAAGGTCAGGGGCAAGCTCAGGGCTTGAATGGAGGTCATTTGGGTCAGGCCCAATTGATGCAAATTGAGCAAGACTTCAACGGGTAAACCGAGGGTCTCAAAGCCCAAGGCTTCGTTTGTTTTAGTGGTATCCATGGAGACCATTATCCTCTGGACTGCGCTAAAGTCTATCCATGGTGAACAAAGATCTCTGTTTTGTTGCCACTTCACTGTACCTCAACAAGTCTGGGTGCACCGTCCATCTTTTTTCCCTATTTGAGTCGATCCAAACCTGATGAAAACCAATCTATCCCCCTGGCTGATTGCTCCCTTGATAGTTCTCCTGAGTTTCATGCCCGATGGGCTCATGGCCCAGGGTGTCATTGACGAATGGGCCAGCGTGCCCGTCCCAATGGCGCCTGCCCTTGAGAGTGTCACCATTGAGCCCGAACACACTGCCCTTTTGGTGCTTGATATCACCTCACACACTTGCACCCGGGATGTAAGGCCTCGTTGCATTGCCATGCTCCCCAAGGTCAAGCAACTGCTCGCCAAAACCAGGGCCAAAGGCGTATTCACTGTCTATGCATTGGGTATTTTGCCCACACCCGGCGTGCCTTCCGACATTTGGCCAGAGGCCGCGATGCTGGGAAGCGAGCCCTGGGTAAGATCAGGTCCCGACAAATACATCAATACCGATCTAGAAAAAATCCTCAAAGACCATGGCATTCAAACCGTGATCGTAACTGGAACGGCCTCCCACGGCGCGGTCCTTTACACCATTGGTGGATCGGTGTTTCGTGGTCTCAAGGTCATCGTGCCAGTCGACGCCGTGGCAGCCGAGAGCATCTATGCCGAGCAGTACACGCTTTGGCATCTAAAAAATGCACCCCGAATGGGAGCCAACGTGAGACTCACGAGTGTGGACCAATTGAATTGAGACCTGCGACGCCCAATGGATTGCGCAGCATTGAACAATTCATCTTCGATGCGAAAACCTTCAAAACCCTTTAAGATAAGGTTGTCTTCTTCAATCCATGGGTGTACTCACACTCCTAAACTCTATTTTTTTTGAGCACCATTAAATGCCATTTTCAATCCCGCAAAAATGGGGATGAACTCATCACCCATATGACCCAAACTTTTGAATGTACGCAATGTGGCAAATGCTGCCATGACCTCAATCTTCCATTGACTGTCAAAGAGTCTGTCGACTGGATCTCCAATGGAAACGTGGTCAAATTATTGGTGGAAGCCATTCCTTGGAGCGAAGGGTCTTCGCCAAACGATGCTCTATTGAGCCGAAAAAAACAAATCACTTTTGCCGCCTTGAGTGGGTCGCTCTCCATGAGGGTGCAAGTGACCTTTTTGGGCTATTTCAGTGGTGCTTGCCCCCACTTGGGTGATCTGCACCAGTGCTCCATTTATGAACATCGGCCCCTGACCTGTCGGATTTACCCCTTCGAGATGAATCCACACATTGCGCTCAACCCCGACAACAAATTGTGTCCTAGTGAAGCCTGGGGCTTACGCAACCTGGACACAACGTCAAACACCCAACATCCACTTCAGATTTCGATCATGGATAAGGCGACCGCAGCCCATATTCAAAATATTTTCACGCAAACCGCGCAAGACGTCGCGATCAAAGAGCGTGTTTGCGCTTGTCTTGGAATCAGATCTTCCTCATTGTCCAATGAAGGTTATCTTTTTCATCACGTTGATCAAGCGCAACTGAGGGGACTTTTACAGACCTTGCCGACGAACACTAAGGGATTGGCTAACGGGAATGAGAGTCAAGACTGGCGCATTTATTCTCCAAGTGACACAACGCGCAGTGACTTGAGCCAAATTGGTGCATACGCGCTACCCACCGAAGAATTGACCGAGAAAGAGGAATACATTCACTTCCGATGAAGCCGACTCCAAAAGTGCGATCCCACTACCAAGTACTTGATACTTGATACTTGGTGCTTGGTGCTGGTGCTTGGTGCTTGGTGCTTGGTGCTTCAAATATGGTCGCGCGCACCAGAGTCTTGCAACACTTCACCATCCTCTTTGGTAAACGGTGCGATTTGAGGAATGGGCAAAATGCTCAACACTTTTTCCGACGGACGGCACAATTTAACCCCAAGGTCTGTGATCACAATAGGTCGATTCATCAAAATCGGATACGCCAGCATGAAGTCGATCAACTCCTCATCACTCCATTTGGGCAAGTCGAGTTGAAGCTCTTGATAAGGAGTCCCTTTATGGCGGAGCAAGTCACGAACACCGATTTTCATCCTTGCCAACAAAGACTTCAATGTCTCTTTGGAAGGCGGGGTCTTCAAATATTCAATGACCGTCGGATGAAGCCCTGCATGTATCAATAGGGCCAAGGTGTTTCTTGAAGTTCCACACGCTGGGTTATGGTAAATAGTGACTTCTAGCATGGGGCTCTTTCTGTTTTAGCGTTGTTTGAGTTTAATGGATGCCATTTAAACAGACTTACAGAGAAAAAGCCATCTGTTCAAGAATTTGGGAAAGTCGCCATACCCTGCATGGAGTCTGGCACCACAAATTGGTGCTTTTTGCGTATAAAAAACATAATCCAATGACAGAATCATTGCCTCCTAAATCATGTTAATGTCAGGCCATGACTCAAGCGCTCACCCAACTCACAAACGATATCAAAGCCTGCCGTATTTGCGAAAACCATCTTCCGCTCGGACCCAGACCCGTGATACAGATCACTAAACGGGCCAAGATTCTCATCGTGGGTCAAGCACCAGGCACCAAAGTTCATGAGACCGGAATTCCTTTCAATGATCCGAGTGGTGAGCGATTGAGGCAGTGGATGGGAATAGATTCTTTAACTTTTTATGACCGCCAAAAAGTTGCGATTGTTCCCATGGGGTTTTGTTACCCCGGTGCGGGCCCTTCTGGCGACCTCCCGCCTAGACCTGAGTGTGCAGAAAAATGGCGCACACAACTCCTAGCCCATTTGCAAGACATTGAACTTACCTTGGTCATTGGCCAGTATGCACAAAAATGGCATCTCGGCAACCGGCAGAAAAATAGTCTCACGGAAACGGTGAAAGCTTGGCGAGAGTATTGGCCCACGATAGTGGCTCTTCCCCATCCCAGCCCCAGAAACAACATTTGGCTCAAAAAAAACGATTGGTTTGAATCCGATGTTCTCCCCACTCTTCGAGAAAAAATATCAAAAATACTGCTTGAATAATCCATTGAATAAGTCCTACTCAACGATACCAGACTGAAACACGCTCTATGCCATTAAAAAACTCAAAAAACTTATTCGAAACACCATGATACTGGTGAATGAAAAAAAACTGAACCCGTTACCACACAATTTTGCAACTATCTTGGTTTGAGTTCAACTTATTTTTTGTGTTCTTTTTTGTTTTTATCAATTTGATTTTTGAATGAATTTAAGGATTGAGTACAGATTCAATTGGCGTCTTCAGCAATAGGTCTTACCTGAATTATTTTTTCATAAGTGTGCAAGCCTTGTCAATCATTGGTTATGGGAGTATTTTTCCAAGAACATTATTGAGCAATGTACTGGTGAATTTTTAAAGCCAATGTGGGTCTTTTTAGCCTCGGGCAATTTGCTGGCTTTGCATTTTTCCGCTTGTCACTGCCCCGCTCTCTCATCGACTTCAGTGACAAGGCGGCCATCACACAGCACTATGGCAAGCCCACTTTTATGATTCGACTTGCCAATGATAAAAGCAATTCGGTCATTGACGCTCAAATATCTTTGAGTATATTCAAACAACAAACCAACTCTGAAGGCTCATCCATGATGAGAATTTTCGATTTAAAACCACTCAGAAGTATCTCTCCCATGTTGCTTCTGACATGGCTTGTTATGCACACGATTGACGAGAAGAGTTCACTTTATGGCTTGAATGAAGCTGACTTGAGAAAAACCGAAGTCACTATGATAGCAATGGTCACAGGACTTGATGAAACGCTCTCACAAACCATACACGCTAAAGCGACTGACCAAGAAAATGATACTCATTAGAATGCTCGCTTCAAAGATTTTTTAAAAAAATGATACAAAAATAGACACTCATCTGCCTGAGTGAGCTTCACGCAACAGAAAAAATTGACCCAATTTGAATGCTGACGACTCCACATGGACTTCAATTCAGGCCAAACATCAAGGGTAATGGCGCTTGAGTTGATCGAGCAAATGATGGTGAATTTGAGGCCACTCACTTTTAATCACACTGTACATGTAGCTGTCGCGAACACTGCCGTCGCGTCGCAATGCATGGTGACGCAGCACTCCATCGAGCTTGGCACCCAGTCTTTCGATCGCTCGCTGCGAAGTAGCGTTGAGGTGATCTGTGCGCCATCCAACCACTGCAGCCCCCAAATGATCAAAAGCGTGCTCCAACAGCATCAACTTACAGACCGTGTTGACATGGGTGCGTTGGTGGGACTGGGCATACCAGGTGTAGCCAATTTCGAGTCTCGCAAGAGTAGGCAACACGTCATGGTATCGGGTGGAGCCCAACACCTTACTGGTCTGGGTGTCAATGACAGCGAAAGGCAGCATGCTCCCGGCCTTTTGACCCTCGAGCGCGGCTTGAATATACACGGCCGTATTTTCAGGCTCGGGCACAGAGGTCATGCGCAGCCTCCATAGCTCCCCGTCAGCAGCCGCCAACCTTAAACCGGTTTCGTGTGCAAGACTGAGGGGCTCGAGTCGAACACCGTTCTGCTCCAAAGTACAAGGCGTAGGCAAGGTTTTGAATCCTTGGTGAGAGCTCATATTAGCTGTTTTGAAGAGGCTTCTTAGCAGGTCACCAAATCATGAAAAGGGGTAGGTGAATTTAAAAATAAACTCCCAACTCCACGGATATTAAGACGAAGCCACCCGCGTTTTTTCATTTTAATAATTTGTCTTGCGTTTTGGTGTCAAAATCACTGGCCTCATGGCGCTCGTGAAGTTGCTCGGATAGCTCTCCCCTCATTTGGTTGACCATGCGTCCGCGCTTGACGGCGGGTCTTGCAAATATCGTATCTGCCCAACGGTTGACGTGCTTGTACTCATGCACGCTCAAAAATTCGGCTGCACCATATTGCCAGCCTTTGACCAGCCCCCCATACCAAGGGAAAACAGCAATATCGGCGATGGTGTAAATGTTTCCTGCGAGGTATTCATTATTGACCAAATGTTGATCCAGTACATCCAACTGACGTTTGACTTCCATCGCGAATCGATCGATTGCATATTCAATTTTTGTCGGTGCGTAGGCATAGAAATGACCAAATCCGCCCCCCAAATAAGGAGCACTCGCCATTTGCCAAAACAGCCAGTTCATGGTCTCAGTTCGGGTTGGAATATCTTTGGGTAAAAAAGCATTGAATTTTTCTGCCAAATAAAACAAGATTGAACCCGATTCAAAAATCCTGGTGGGATTGGCTGCACTTTGGTCAAGCAACACTGGAATCTTAGAATTGGGATTGAGGGTGACAAAACCAGAACCAAATTGCCCCCCATCCCCAATTTTGATGAGCCAAGCATCGTATTCAGCACCTGAGTGTCCCAAGGCTAGCAATTCCTCCAACATGATCGTGACTTTCACACCGTTTGGAGTTCCCATAGAATAGAGCTGCAATGAATGACGACCCACTGGGAGCTCCTTTTCTTCTCTTGAACCCGCTGTCGGTCGATTGATGGCAGCAAAGTTTCCACCATTGGGCTTATCCCAGGTCCAGATTTTTGGCGGTGTATATTCCTTAGAGTTACTCATTTTAATTTCCTAGTATGAAGATGGGCAGTATCAACACCGCCCCTGTGATTGGAATGGATAATTTTAGTGAAGCTTGTGGAAAATTATGATAACACTGTGTCCCTAATCTTTGGACAACATCATTGTCCTGACCAACAAAAAAATGATCTTCTTCGACCGCTATTTCAATGATCTGATGATCAGTGGTCTTATTTTTAATAGTAAGTCAAGTGTATGTTTGGCTTCATGGCCGAAATGAGATAACCAAGAACAGACTTTTCTTGGCAGCTGTGCATCAACTAAAAATTTCATGCAGCAAGTTGTTCAAACCGATTAACATGCGCAAGCCGAGCCGCATAAGACAATACAGCCAAGATATCATCACGAGTCAAATCCTCATAATCTGACAATATCTCTTCAGCCGTCATACCACCCGCCAACTATGGTTCAATGAAATGATTAAACAGATTGATTCCTTACTTTTCAAATCAAAAGACTGGTTTTCAATCAACAACTATATTCAGTTGTTTACCCAAAACATGGGCTGCAGCTTCAATTTGCTCAATTTTTGAGGCGTGGCGCAAATCAAACAACCGATCAACCTGGGGCATGTGCCATCCAAGTCGTCTGGCCAACTCGGCTTTTTTAATCCCCTGCTCAGTCATTGCTTTATAAATACCAAGCTTTGCACATTCCAAGGCGCAAGGACTCACTGTTTTTTGCCCCTTCTTTGCTTTACTAGGAGTGGGCAACGATTTCCGATCATCAACATAAAAAGATAGGCCCGTTTCAAGGGCATCAACAGCATTTAATAAGGCTTCATCTTCATCTGCGCCAAAAGTAATGGCTTCAGGAACGTCGACAAACATAGCGATCACTGTGCCGTTATCGTCTTTTGTCAGTGTTACAGGAAATTCAAACATAGGCGTCCTTCACTTTAAACCAAGCTGGCGCTTGATGGCCGCTTCAATCCCTTTAACCAACTCTTTTGTACCATGCATTGGCAAAGCCGAGTGCTTGCCGTTTAAAACAACTTTTAGGTGTGAGCCTTTGCCTTGAGTAAATGTAGCCCCTTGTTGCTCAAGCCATTTTTTGAGTTGCTTTGAATTCATTCATTTCAGTCTAACAGAAATGTTGTGTTTTCCAAAGGAACTATTGGAGGCGCGGGCCGGAGTCGAACCGACCTACAGGCATTTAATCATGGCAAAAATATGCTTCAGTTGTCGAGCTTTTCAATGAAATTTTTGGCCATGTCTATAGCGACTTGAGCCTTTGCCAAGTCGATACCATCGCCAAGATAATCAGCAATTAACCGCATTTCCTGCACCTGATTGAACTGCTTACTCGCATCAATATCCACCAAACCAGTTTTAACCATGTGCAAACTGAACATTGCAATTAACCCGGCATGGGTTTTAATTTCCAAGACATTGGGTACCGCACCTGAACCAATCAATGCGCCACGCGCCGCATCAAACATTGCGTAATATGCTCGATTACAAGAACCGTCAGCATCTCCTGCATCTAATAGCAACTGAGCTGAGTGAGCAGCCACTCTTGCTTTTTCAAAATAATGATTGGCATTCAAAAAGCAACACCTTCTCTTTGAATATTTCGAATCAAGTATGGATTGGAGAAATCCTCCGGATGGGACCAGTCATTCTCCCAAATTGGCAAGGGTTGAATTAAAACACCCTTATCCATGAGAACCTCTACAGCCCAATCGGCCATTTCTAGTTTCGTTTCAAGAAACTTGCCCTTTTGGCCACCCAAGATAATGGCAACATCAGCATCGCTTTGGCTATGATGACTACGACGAGCTCTGCTTCCGAAAAGCAAGGCTTCAGTGACCGGATATTTTTGGACGACCTTGGCCTTAAAAGCCAAAACAGCTTCTTGTGTTTGAGAATCGATTAAAGAGAAATCCATTCCACAATTATGCAGAAGATGACAGTTTGAAGCAAATCTGTTTACTTAGAGCTTCTTTTGCAATGTAATGGAGGCGCGGGCCGGAGTCGAACCGACCTACACAGATTTTCAACGGGAAAATCTCACATCTATTCATGCACAACGATTAACTCATTCGTTAGCTCAATGAATCTGTGACCAATGAAGGCCTCTGAAATTGCCATCAAATTTGATTTCAACAGCTTTTCTAATTTTTCATTAGACATATTGCCTGTATTGATCAGTAGCAACTTTGGCTCTCCAAAGACCATGAAATTTTGAACAAAATCATTGTCCTTGCTAACAACAATACGATCTTCTTCGACCGCTATTTCAATGATCTGATGATCAGCAGTCTTATTTTTTAATGGTAGGTCAAGTGTATGTTTGGCTTCATGGCCGAAACCAGACAACCAAGAACAGACTTTTCTTGGCAGCTGTGCATCAACTAAAAATTTCATGCAGCAAGTTGTTCAAACCGATTAACATGTGCAAGCCGAGCCGCATAAGACAATACAGCCAAGATATCATCACGAGTCAAATCTTCATAATCTGACAATATCTCTTCAACCGTCATACCACCCGCCAACCACTCTAAAACATTTTCAACGGGATAACGCAAACCACGAATACACGGCTTGCCGTGGCATACATTGGGGTCTAAGGTAATGATGGAGTTCATGGTGTATCTGCCTAAATCGTTAACGCACAAAAGACATGTTGTCTTAATTATGCTTAACAACCAAAATATAAGCAAATCTAATTGATGGAGGCGCGGGCCGGAGTCGAACCGACCTACACGGATTTGCAAACACGGCACCTACACCGATCGGCCACCGTGCTGTGCATATTTTACAACACCATACGCAACGGTGCGCACAGTTTTAGAAAATTAGCACATGCAACATG
>TBL_comb47_HYPODRAFT_10002837_pt1 | contig 21041 bp, 18 predicted proteins | sample TroBogypolimnion_40_FD_10682 | JGI IMG/M metagenome (IMG submission 10682) | reverse complement strand
AGTGAAAATTGGGAACCTCGATAATTTTGTAGAAATAATTAATATATCAAACTAATGCAGACACAATTTAGTCGTTCACATTTACAAGCCATACAAGCCAATAAACAAAAGAGTATACCCGGCCAAAGACAAAGAAACACTGCCAATGAAAAGGCCAACAAAGACAGGAAATAAAGGGCGAACGCATAACATTAAACTCACGACAAGACGGGATACTCTGCTTCGTTGACAGGAAAATAGTCCCGATAGCTATTGTGATTAAAAGCAACTATTCGTTGAAGTTCATTTTGAATCTCCCGTCCAGGTGTGCTTCATATCTTTTAAGTAATACTTAGAGCATTCATCATCAATGTGTAATTTGCATATAAAGAATTTAGTAACAGAAAAAGTTATCTTTGAAGAAACGACAAGGCATTATGGAATTTAAAATCTTGACATTACAACTTCTCGACAATTTCACTAACAAAGTGAATGAATCTCCATTAGATAAATTGGAAAGAGTTGAGAAAGTTGAGATGCCAGTTGACTACTTTCAATTTTATAAATCAGTTTCTGCAGTTTATTCCTCTAGGATTGAAGGGGAAGATATTGACTTTGATAGTTATTTCAAGCATAAATTTCTAAACGTAAAATTCAGAGCTGACTATACCCGGAAAGCGGACGACTTATATGTAGCATATGATTTTATAGACAATCATCCATTGAATCTTAAAAACGTACAAAAGGCTCATTCCATTCTAAGCTCTAAACTCCTTCCCAAAAGCCAGCAAGGCCTAATCCGAACTAACCCAATGTTTGTAATTAACAGCAACGATCAGATTGAATATGTTGCGGCAGGACCTGAAATTGTGAAAAGGGAAATGAATAAATTATTCGAAGATATTGAATTACTCATAAAAACAGATTTGAATCCATTTGAAGCTTTTTATTACGCTGCCTTAATTCACTTGGTGTTTGTTAAAATTCATCCGTTTCAGGATGGAAATGGGAGAACTGCACGTTTAATGGAGAAATGGTTTTTAATTGAAAAGATTGGACAACTAGCCACTTCAGTTCAATTAGAAAAGAACTACTATACCAAGATCAAAGAATATTATTCGAACATAAAAAAACTTGGGCTGGAATACGAGAATTTGGATTATAGTAAAAGTCTGGATTTTCTCTTGATGACAGTAAATGGCATCGATGAAATGAAATAGAAGGCATTAAAGAGTATTGTTATAGAAATTTAGTTTCAATATGGGATGGATTTATAGATGATATTAAAGCTTTGAGAATTAATCGAGAAAAATCGGTTAGAAAGTATAGAGAACTCGCCGGAACCTCTTAACTTGGTATTCATAATTTATACGGTATAAAATCTAAAGATGGTCTGTTTTTATGACCGAATTCATGAAAAGCATAAGGTGACTTTCTTTACATTGGAGCCGGAATTCTTTCCAGTTTAAAACAGAATTATGAGACTGATTCTCCAGAATATTAAGGAACTTGTTCAGGTTGATCCTAAAGGCAGGTTATGGGTTGCAGGAAAATCTATGGCAGAGGTTCAAACTCTAAAGAATGCATTCCTGATTATTCAGGATGAGCTGATTATAGACTTTGGTCTTATGGAAAACCTCAGTCCGGACGAATATGAGACTGACGATGTCATGATGGAAATTGACTGTTCGGGGAAGATGGTTTTTCCCAGTTACTGCGATTCGCACACCCATCTGGTCTTTGCAGCCACACGTGAGCATGAGTTTGTCGATCGTCTGAAAGGGCTGACCTATGAAGAAATGGCAATGAACGGAGGGGGCATCCTGAATTCAGCTATTCTTTTACAGGAAATGTCGGAGGACGAGTTGTTTGATCAGGCGATGGGAAGGCTTGAAGAAATTGCCATGTTGGGTACTGGCGCTGTTGAAATAAAGAGCGGATATGGACTGACCACGGAGTCGGAATTAAAGATGTTAAGGGTGATTCGGCGTATGAAGCAACATTCGCCCATGATGATTAAATCGACTTTCCTTGCACATGCTTTTCCCCTTAATTTCAGGAATAAGCGTAAGGAATATATGAGTTTGCTGATCAACGAGATGTTGCCATTGATCGCTGCAGACGAACTGGCCGATTATGTGGATGTGTTTTGCGACAGGGGATTTTTTACGATGGAGGAAACCGAAAAAATCCTTAAGGCTGGCATCAAACTTGGAATGCAGGGGAAGGTACATGCCAACGAACTGGCCAATTCAGGAGGTGTTCAGGTTGGTATCAAATACAATGCAGTATCGGCCGACCATTTGGAATTTGTTGAGGATGAAGAAATATCGGCCTTACTGGGTAGCGAAACTATGCCAACCGTATTGCCGGGAGCTGCGTTTTTTCTGGATATGAAGCTGGCCCCAGTGCGACGGATGATTGATGCAGGGTTGCCTGTAGCCCTGGCATCTGATTATAATCCGGGTACATCGCCCTCAGGAAATATGAATTTTATTCAGACACTTGGCTGTTTAAAGTATGGGATGACTCCTGAGGAAACTATACATGCCACTACGATTAATTCAGCTTATGCTATGGGTATCAGTAAAAGCTACGGCAGTATTGCCCGTGGGAAAGTGGCCAACCTGTTTATCACTAAAGAAATATCATCGTATGCCGTTATTCCGTATTCCTTTGGTTCAAACCTGATTGAAACGATTATCCTTAATGGCGAAATACAGGGAGTTGCTGATTTTGAGCTATGAAGGTAGTTCAAAGTTCAAAGTTCCAGGTTCAAAGTTGAGATCTGGGTAATGTGAAGATTTGAACTTTGACAATCCGCAACCCTGAACTTGAAACTATTTTTAAACAAGTCAATACTATCTCATACATACTATGAAACAACTAATTGAATGTGTGCCGAACTTTTCGGAGGGGAGAGATGAAAAAATAATCCGGCAAATTACGGATTCTATTACCGGGGTTGAGGGAATAAAACTCCTGAATGTTGATCCGGGCAAGGCAACTAACAGAACAGTAGTGACTTTTGTAGGCGAGCCGGAACAGGTGATTGAAGCTGCTTTCCAGGGTGCTAAAATGGCTGCCCAGCTTATCGATATGAGCAAGCACAAGGGTGAACATCCAAGATTCGGGGCAACAGATGTTTGTCCGCTGGTTCCTATTGCAAACATATCGATGGAAGAGACTGTGGTTTATGCACACAAACTGGCCAGGAGGATGGGAGAGGAGCTTGGAATTTCAGTATACTGTTATGAATTTGCAGCTGCGAGTAAAAGTCGTCAGAGTCTTGCAAATTGCCGTGCAGGAGAATATGAAGGCCTAAAGGAAAAGCTGGCCCAGGCAGAATGGAAACCTGATTTCGGTCCAGCCGAATTGAATGAACGATCAGGAGCAACAGCAGTGGGTGCACGTAATTTTCTGATTGCATACAATGTCAATCTGAATACCACTTCGGTGCGGCGGGCCAATTCAATTGCATTTGATGTTCGGGAGGCTGGTCGTGTGGTTCGGGAAGGTGACCCGGTCACAGGGAAGATTGTGAACGACGAAAACGGAGAGCCTATGCGGATACCAGGTACACTTCGTAAAGTAAGGGCCATCGGCTGGTATATTGAGGAATACGGCATTTCGCAGATTTCGATGAACCTCACTGACATAACTGTCACTTCCATGCATCAGGCATTCAATGAAGTGGTTGAGAAAGCCCGTGACCGTGGAATACGGGTGACCGGATCTGAACTGATCGGAGTCATTCCCCTTCAGGCTATGCTTGATGCCGGAAAGTACTTTCTTAAGAAACAGCAACGTTCAGTGGGTATTCCTGATGAAGAGATCATCAAAATCGCGGTCAGGTCACTTGGGTTGAATGAGCTAAGCCCGTTTGATCCGAAGAAAAGAATCATTGAATACCTCATTGATGAACAGCAAAATAAACTGGCAGATCTTACATTGTCCGGTTTCTCCAATGAAACCTCATCCGAATCACCGGCACCAGGCGGAGGTTCGGTATCAGCCTACGTTGGTGCACTGGGAGCAGCCCTGGGAACCATGGTGGCTAATCTCTCGGCTCATAAACGCGGTTGGGACGATCAATGGGAAGAATTCTCTGATTGGGCTGAAAAAGGTAAAAAGACACATGACCGTTTACTGAACCTGGTAGATGAAGATACCGCCTCTTTCAATGCGATTATGGATGCATTCAGTCTGCCAAAAAACAACGAGCACGAGAAGAAGAATCGCTCGGCAGCTATTCAGACTGCTACCAAAAAGGCTATCGAAGTACCGTTTGAGGTGATGCAGACTGCTTTCCAATCGTTTGAAGTGATAGGGGCAATGGCTCAAATCGGGAATCCAAATTCAGTTTCGGATGCAGGAGTCGGTGCCTTGTGTGCCCGGTCTGCGGTATACGGAGCCTACCTGAATGTGCGGATCAATGCAGCCGGGCTGACGGATAAAGCATTTGCGGAGGAAATAGTGAATAAGGCTGTAAGACTACTTCAGGAAACAAAAGACAAGGAAGCTGAAATACTTAAACTGGTGGAATCTAAAATCTGATAAAGTAAATATGATCGCACAAACGCCTGCTCCGCCGTATTACGTTGTAATTTTCACCTCTATTCGCACAGAAGGTGATCAGGGGTATGCAGAAATGTCTGATAAGATGGTTGACCTGGCTCAACAGCAGGATGGCTATCTGGGCATGGAATCTGTCAGGAATGAGATTGGAATAACCGTATCGTACTGGCGCGATTTGGAGGCTATCCGCAAATGGCGTGAGAACACAGACCATACCTTTGCCCGGGAGAAAGGCCGTAAAGCATGGTATAAATCCTTCAAAACCCGTATAGCCAAAGTGGAACGGGATTATGGTTTTGAAAGGGAGTAGGAGATTATTTTACGATTCGTTCCTTTATTGTTTCCCAATTATGGGTTGTTACAAAACTTTCCGGAAGAATCTCAGCTATCTCTTTCAAAAACGAATAAGGCAGAGCGAATGAAAGCAGATCAGAAGGCATTCTGGTACGTGCAGAGATGTCAAAAAGGCCCATGACCGCTTTTTTATCCTTTTTCCTTGCCAGCTTTAATGGAAGAGTTACCAGGGCCATACAAGCCGAAGCAAAAGGCGCCAGTACACGATCCATACTACCGGGAGCATCATAATGAGACAAAAAAACCAAAGCACTTAACTGGTCAGGATTCACAAAAAACAAAGCTGATTCGGGTTCTTCATGCGGTGAAAAATCTTCCAGTGGTTTAATGACCAGGTAGTGTTTTTCAGGTTTAACCGGAAGTATATTGTCAATTAATGTCTTCGCAAGGCCTGGATTTTGTATAAATCGTTCACAGGGTCTCCAGAAGTCATCCTTGTTTGAAAGGAAATATTCAATTCCTTCAAAAATGGTATCCTGAAAGCCCAGGTAAAAGGCAGAGCAGGGCCATCCTGTCGATTCTTCGGCAAAAACCAGGGGAATTCCGGTGGATGCCTTCAGAATAAGTGGAACAATACAACCACTTCCTTTCTTCTTTAATTCAAGTGCATTTAGAGGTTTTTCATCACTGAAATATACGCCGCAGGGTTTGTGTTTCTCCAGCTTAAGTACTTTGGTGAAGGCTAATGATATGTCAGTTGAAGTCATCAATATATTTATGAGTTCGATATCAAAAGTCATAAAAAGAATTGAAATGACCATACAAAAAGGTTTACAAAATCAGAGAATTATAATGGGTTGGTCGAGATGCCTGAATTATTACTATGATTCTATTCTTTCGAAATGCAGTCACTGGATCAGTAGTCATAAAAAAGCCGCTCTCTTATCGAAAACGGCCTTTGTCTATCATATAAAGTCTGAAATTTATACGACATAGGTTGAAGATGCTGTATCACCTCCTCTGCCGGTCCAGTTGGTGTGGAAAAACTTACCGCGAGGCTGATCAATACGTTCGTAGGTATGGGCTCCAAAATAGTCACGTTGGGCCTGCAACAAGTTGGCAGGTAATCGTTCGCTGCGGATGCCATCGAAATAACATAGCGCTGAAGTTAGTGCTGGAACCGGAATTCCATTGGTCAGTGCAGTGGCGCACACACGACGCCATCCGGCTTGTGCTTTCTCAATAATTTCCTTGAAGTGCGGTGCGAGCAACAAGTTTTGCAGATTGGGATTTATATCGAAAGCCCTTTTAATGTCGGCTAAGAATACAGAACGGATAATACAACCACCTCGCCACATCAGGGCAATGCCGCCATAGTTGAGGTTCCATCCGTATTCTTTTGCAGCTTCCATCATCAGGTTATAGCCTTGAGCATAGGATATGATTTTAGCGCCGAACAAGGCATCTTTTAGGTCCGAAATCATTTGAGCTCTATCAATGGATTTATCTACTGCGGGTCCGTTAAGTATTTTTGAAGCCTCAACGCGCATATCTTTTTGGGCTGATAAACATCGGGCGAATACCGACTCACCGATCAGGGTTAAAGGGATCCCAAGGTCAAGTGCAGAAACGGCAGTCCATTTCCCTGTACCTTTCTGTCCGGCAGTATCCAGGATTTTCTCAACTAATGCTTCCCCCTTTTCGTCCTTGAAACCCATAATATCGCGGGTGATTTCAATCAAATAGGAATCTAAATCTCCTTTATTCCATATTTCAAAAACATCATGCATTTCATCGGCGCTAAGGCCAAGCATTTCTTTCATTAGTTGATAGGCTTCACAGATGATCTGCATATCGCCATATTCGATACCGTTGTGCACCATTTTCACAAAGTGACCTGCGCCACCTTCACCTACCCAATCGCAGCAAGGTGTGCCGTCTTCCACTTTAGCTGCCACTGCCTGAAAGATTTCTTTTACGGCAGGCCATGCAGCAGGTGATCCGCCTGGCATCATCGATGGTCCAAGTAAGGCACCTTCTTCTCCTCCGGAAACGCCGGTCCCGATGTAGAGTAACCCTTTGCTTTCAACATATTTGGTACGACGGATCGTATCAGGGAAATAGGAGTTTCCACCGTCAATGATGATGTCGCCTGGTTCCAGATGAGGGATAATCAGCTCGATGAAATCATCTACCGGTTGCCCTGCTTTTACAAGCATCATCACTTTGCGTGGACGTTCAAGTGAGGCACACAATTCTTCAATGGAATGTGTACCAATGAAGTTTTTACCCGCGCCTCTACCAGCCATAAACTCATCAACACGTGCAACAGTACGGTTAAAAACGGCAACAGTAAAGCCTTTGCTTTCCATGTTCAAGACCAGGTTCTCGCCCATGACGGCCAACCCGATCAGTCCAATGTCTGCTAATTTTTTCATTTATTGTTATTTATTATTTTTAAGTTTTCGCTAATGTTTACACTTCTATTTTATTTGGAACCCAAATGTTCTTAATGTTTTAATAGATTTTAGATTTACATTTTTTGCATGGATGGTGTATATCGGATATTCCCTTCGGACAGGATAGTCACCACGAAGCTTTTCAAACTGTTCAGGATTTATACGAAGGGCTGCATCATCGGTTCGGATGTCGTAAGTGGCCAGTACTGCTTTTGCAAGTATTTCTTCTTCTGAAAGATTCAAACCATCCAATTCAATAATTGTATTATTTGGAAGTTCCACCAGTTGAGCTTGCCAGTGGTCAATTCCTAAACCAAAAAAGCGACTAACGGCCTGAATACTCATGCTTGTGCCGTTCGCTTTGCCATCTTTAGAATAACCGGCAATATGTGGTGTTGCGAGATCAACTAAATTCAGAAGTTCATTGTCAATATCTGGTTCGTTTTCCCAGCAATCAACTATTAATCCAGAGATCAGACCGTCCTTTAAAGCAGACTTTGCTGATAGTGTATCAAGTACTTCTCCACGACACGAATTGATTACAATAGGTTTACGTTCCAATGCTTTAAAAAAATGGGTGTTTGCCAAATGATAGGTTGAATCTATGCCCTGCAAATTAAAAGGAACATGGAGCGTAATGATATCGGCTTCTTTCATGATTTGGCTTAGGCTGCAAAATTGTTCAGATCCTTCAGTACGTTCACGGGGAGGGTCATTCAGCAAAACTTTCATCCCCAACAATTCACAAACGTTTGCCACTTTGGAGCCCACCTGTCCGACACCAACAACTCCAATGGTTTTTCCTTTGAGGTGGAATCTTTTCTTCTGGGCCAATACAAAGAGGGCCGAGGCAATGTATTGTTCCACTGACTTGCTGTTGCATCCGGGGGCATTGGTCCATTGAATGCCAGCCTTAGCGCAATAGACGGTATCGATATGGTCATACCCTATGGTTGCTGTGGCGATCAGTTTCACCGATGAGCCTTCCAACAAATGCTGGTTGCAAATGGTTCGGGTTCGTGTAATAATTGCATCTGCATCTTTTACTATTTCCGGCGTTGTTTTTGGTCCTGAAAGATAAACCACTTCACCGAATTGCTCCAACGCTCCCTGAATGTAGGGTATTTTATCATCGATTATAAACTTCATAGTTTCAAGTTCAAAGTTCCATCTTTGGAATGAATTTGATTATTTATCGTTTAACCTTTTATATTTTAAAATCCTTATCCCTTATTTTGTTTGCTGATTGACCGTAATACTCTTTTACGATCTCCTCCAGGACCCAGCTGGTTCTGGATGCACTATTTCCTGTACTGACACATTTTCCTTCACCCTGTAATTCCTGAACAACTTGGCGGATGAGATGATGTTGAATGTTTTCAGGATTTTGGAAACTGAAACTTATTGTTCCCTCAGGTGATGTTAGTTTTACATCACCATGCTGAAAACTGGAAAAGCTGAGTTTCCCCTTTGTACCTGTAATTTCGATGATGTCTTCTTCGCTTCCTTTAGGAACAACGAAACACCAGCTTCCTGTTCCGGTCACTCCAGACCCAAAAGTAAATACTGTAGAAACAGTATCTTCTGCCGGGTAATATCCGGAAAGATTATGAGCTACACCATGAACTTCGGTTATTGGTCCGAATATATAATCCAAATAATCGAGCTGATGGGAAGCAAGATCATAGAAATATCCTCCACCTGCAATTTCAGGATTTACATGCCAGGTTTGCTGCTCGTGAAACTGATCTTTATCCCCGGACGATTTATACAAGCGGATATTAACCATTAATGGCCTACCAATGATTCCGCTGTCAATGAGCTCTTTCACTTTCAGGAAAGCTGGAAGGGTGCGTCGGTAGTATGCAACAAACAAAGGCATTCCAGTTTCCTTAGAAACACGCAACATCTCCTGACATTCCTGATAGTTACGGGCCATCGGCTTTTCAACATATACCGGTTTTCCTGCATGCATAGCTTCAATGCCATACATTGCATGAGTATCAGGTGGAGTAGCGATGTAAATTGCATTCACTTCAGGATCATTAATCAGTTGACTGGCATCAGAATAATATTTCAGAACTCCATGCCGTTTTGCATAATCCTGAGCAAGGGTAGCATTTCGGCGCATCACAGCAACAAGTCTGGAATGTTCCACCTTGTTAAATGCAGGACCGCTCTTCAATTCAGTCACATTGCCACAGCCAATGATACCCCAGTTTACTTCGTTCAGAATCATACTGTTGTTTTAACCACCTAGCCACTTAGTGCAAATAGTTGGAATTTTTCAACCACTATGTTTTCTATGTGTCTATGGTGGTCCTTTTAATATTTGAATCTATCTTTAAACGCCCATAGTCCCAGTGCCGGATTGGAAATGTAAAAGATTTCCTCTCCGTTGTCCATGATATTGAGACCATCCCGCAATTTTGAAGGATTATATTTGAGTGTCATATCATCAATGTCGGAGTATTTAAATCCTATGCTTTCAATTTCAGCCTGTGTTAAATTTCCGTCTTCTTTTCCGGGGCAATAAGTGATGCTGAATCGTCCTTCGGAGGATCCGTGTATAAGATGAGCCGCGGCACTCAGATTATTGCGTAACTCTTCGTTATCGTTACAGGCTCTCAGGGTTGAAGGAGTTCCGAAATAACCGTATTTACGAATCAGCCGGTCTATTTCCTTATCTTCTCCGAATTCTTTCAAGGCAGGAGCCAATACTATGAGTTCTCCGTCATCATCAATGGCCATGCGTGTGCGGTAAATCGACTTATTGCCCAACCAGGTGCTTTTAAATTCAGTCGGATCAAGATAAACAACCACTTTTTTCAAAGGCTTCTCAAGCATTTCGAAGTTCACCAATAGTGCAAGTTTAGCTGCTTTATCAAATACTTCAAAGTCATCACCTATGAAAAGTCCCCGTGTTTTGATCTTTCCGTCCGTTTTGTCCAGTCCAACTACCGTTTGCACATATACAATTGGCATATGGTTGGTAAAATGCTCAGAAGCATAATTAAAAATCCGTCGTACCGGTGTGTCAGCATGTCCCATCATTCGCTCCATTCCAAAGGCTGCCCCGATAAAATGGCTCTTGTTGATACCTTCCACTCCGCCGGTACCGACAAAGATGTTTTTATTGTAGTTGGCCATTCCAACAACCTCATGAGGTACAACCTGTCCGATGGATAGGATGAGATCGAATTGGCCCTCAATCAGTAATTTATTCACTTGCGCAGGCCAGGGAAAATCAACTGCTCCTCCCGAAACTTCTTTCACGAATTCAGCAGGAACAATACCAACCGTTACAACATCATTCCGCCAATCATGTTCCCGAATTAATGAGGCAGGCATTGAACCAAACATATGGGATATTTGCGGTGCGGTCATTGGTGTATGTGTACCAAGTGCCGGTAGCACGTCAGTAAGATGATCTCCATAATATTGCCAGGTCATTTCTGTCAGCTCACCCGCACGACTTGGCAAACGGGTATAATCAGGCGGAATTGCCAGAACCTTATCTCTTGTACCCATTTTGTCAAATGCTTCATATAGGCCTTTTTTCAGGTCTTCAGCAGATAACTCATGATCGATTGAGCCTATTTCGTAATATAACATGTTTCTCTTTTTTCAGATTAAAACTATTGTGCTCTATGTGTCTATGTGGTTAAACAAATAATAAACCACATAGGCACATAGAAAGCATAGAAATCCGCTACCGTTTAACTCGGGCATTTCCTCCCCAGATACTCCAAACCATGTCTTCATCGGCAGGGTGAGCATAGTCAGTCAAAAAAGTAGTGGCCAGTGCACCTGTTGCCCAACCAAATTGGGGCCATTTTTCAGGCTCCCATCCCTTAAGGATTCCATAGAGCAATCCACCAACAAAACCGTCACCACCTCCAATTCGGTCGAGCACTGTGAGTCTGCGTGGTTCGATGACCTGCCAATCGTTGCCTTCAAGCATGATAGCCCCCCAAAGGTGTTCATTTGCGTTAATCACCTGACGCAAGGTTGTTGCGAATACCGAGGCATTGGGAAATGTCTCCTTTACACGTTTAATCATTCCTTTGAATCCTTCTATTTCAGCATCAATACCTTTGCCGCCGGCTTCTGGACCTTCAATGCCTAAACAAAGCTGAAAATCTTCTTCATTTCCTATCAGGATATCGGCTAATGCGGCAATTTCAGTAAAGCTTTCACGTAATTCCTGATCACGTCCTTTCCAAAATGAAGCGCGATAGTTCAGGTCAAACGCTATCCGGGTTCCGTATTTCTTTGCTGTTCTTGCAATCTCCAGACAAAAGGTAGTGGTTTCGGGTGACAAAGCACCAATTAAGCCTGAAAGGTGTACGATCTGAACCCCTTCTTTGCCAAAGATGCGTTCCAGATCGAAATCCTTTACGTTCAGGGTGCGACCCACTTCGCCGGCACGATCGTTTTGTACACGAGGTCCACGGGTTCCAAAGCCACTGTCGGCAATATTAAACTGGTGGCGATATCCCCACGGATCACCCTGAGGCACATCAGGACCTTCATAATCCATATGACGGCTTTTTAGGTTGCTTTTGATGAACTGGGCTATCGGGCTGTCTTTTACGAAGGTTGTGAGTACTTTTACAGGAAGACCAAGGTAAGATGAGATACTGGCAACATTGGTTTCTGCACTGGTTGCCTGCATTTCAAACAAGTTGCTGCTATGCACCGGCTGACCATTTACCGGAGTTATCCGAACGCCCATACTGGTTGGTACTAACAATGCGTATTTACAGTCTTTCTTTAATTCGAAGGTCATATTGTTGATTTTCAGATATTAGATTAAATATTGGTTCCAAGTTTCATGTTCCAAATTTCAGGTAATGCTATACTTGGAACTTGGAACTTGAAACTCGGTTATACACCTCCAAATGCGCTGTATCCTCCGTCGACAGGAATAACAATTCCTGTTATAAAAGACGATACATCAGATAGAAGGAATAGAGTTGTTCCCTGTAAATCTTCCGGTTCACCAAATTTGCCCATAGGGGTGTTATTTACTATTTTTTGTCCCCGGGCAGAAAAATTACCAGTGACCTGATCCAATACAAGGAAACGATTTTGATCAGTAATGAAAAAGCCAGGAGCTATTGCATTGACACGAATTCCAACTTTGGCTAAATGCACTGCCAACCATTCCGTGAAATTATTGATTGATGCCTTGGCTGCTGAGTAAGCTGGAATTTTAGTCAAAGGCTTGTATGAATTCATTGACGAGACATTCAGTACAACACCTTTTTTATTTTTCAGCATATCAGTAGTAAACACCATCGAAGGTAATAATGTTCCTTTAAAATTAAGGGCAAAAACCTTATCGAATCCGTCTATTTCCAGTCCGTAGAATGTATCTTCCAGTGAAATGAGACTATTTTCATCCATTTGCTCTACTTTTGTAGTAGCTGATGGATGATTTCCACCAGCACCGTTAATCAGAAGGTCAATATCACCCAATTCATCGTTAATAATTTGTTTGGCTTTGATTAACGATTCTTTATCGAGGACATTGGCTTCAACACCAATCACTATAGAATTGAACTCTTTTGAAATCCTTGCAGCTACTTTATCAGCCACTTCTTTATTGATATCAGCAATCGCAATTTTGACTCCTACCGATGCCAATGCTTTCACCATCGCTGATCCGATTACACCTGCACCGCCTGTAATTACACAAACTTTATTTTGTAAGTCATTAAAACTGATTGGATTCATTTCAGATATGTTTAATTTATTTATAGTATTCGATGTTTTCTTTTGTTACAATGTCAATCGAAGTGAAGTTTTCAGATTTCACTTCCCTTTTAAGTATAAGATGTTCAAATAATGTTTGAATAGCCTGATATCCCTGTTCTTCGGGGCGCTGACAGATCAGGAAATCAACGATACCCCTTTTTAAAAAGTCGATGTTCTCATAAATGAGATCATGACCAATCACACGAATGCCCGAAATTCCATAGTACTCAAGAATTCTGCCAATATGATATACCTGTGAGTTGGTTACGAAAATACCCTTAATATCCCGAGTACTCGGGATTGTTATAATTTGTCGTATTTTCTCTTGTGATTCTATACTTGTTGGATCTGCAATCTCAAAAGTTATCAGATTCCTTGTGTTTTGTCCATAGGTCAGGTTGAAATATTCATAAAATCCTTTTTCCCGCTGAACCAGATGATTCATATTGTCGCGTTCTTTTGCAAAATGTAGAATGAGAACTGAAGCATTCTGAGGAATGGAATAATCAAGCAATTTTGCTGCAAGTGTTCCAGACTGAAATGAATCCTGCCCTATATAACTAAGCTTATCACTGTCACAGATGTTTGAATCTATGAAAACATAAGGGATGTTGCGTTTTTTCAATTCAGCAATAAACTCTTTTGATTCTCTTGAAAAGAATGGAGCCAATACAACTCCTTCCGGATTACTTTTCAAAATCAGATCAGCCTCTTTCCTGAATGATTGCGAATCAGATTGCTTAAATTGATGAATGTTTATATTTACTCCATAATGCTGTACTTCCTGAAATGCTTTTCGTATCCCAACCATTGGTTTATTCCAGTATGCTTCTGGTGAACCAGGTTCAGGAATAAGAACCGCAAAAGAAAAGGTCCTTTTTGAGGCCAGTGTACTCGCCATCAGATTTGGCTTATATTCCAATTCCGCAATAATATTCATAATCTTCTCAAGAGTCGCTTTCGATACTTCACCGCGATTATGGATTACACGGTCAACTGTTCCGATTGAAACATTTGCTTTCTGTGCAATATCCTTGATACGTGCGCGATTTATTGCTTTGATAACCTATATCTTTAAAGATGTAATCAATTCCTGAGAGCAAAGCTAACTGTTTTTTTCAAGTGTCGTGTGCGAACACGGTAAAATGTATTTTATAACATTTACCAGTTATTTCTGCATCTCAAGGTTGTGGAATCAAGATATTGTCTCTACTTTCGTGTCCGTACACGGAAACAAGGAATAGAAAAAAGGAAATAGGAATAAGGAAAATGGCACTTAACACCCCGAGTACTCGGGGGCAATTTTCCTATTTCCTTATTTCTCTTTCTTTTTGTGTTCTATTGATTAGTTAATTAATCAGATATGAAGCTTGGAAAATATAGTTTTGGAATAGGGGACCGGTTTTCACATCAGGGGATTGCACAGCTTCGTGGTATAATAAGAGCCAATCAGTCCGGTATGGAAATAAGCCCGGTATGGAATAAGTCTAACAGGGAACATCTGTATGTTCATTCTCATCCGGCTGATGTCAGGAAAGAAGCTGATGACGCCATTGCAGCATTGGGTTTTACAGGAAATTATTTTGTGGATGCCGATCATATCAACTTAAGTACTGTGGCTCCGTTTGTCGAAACTGCTGACTTTTTTACACTAGACGTAGCTTCATACATTGGCAAAGCGAGTTCTGAATCTGAAGTGAACGCTTTTGTTGATTCATCTGCCAAATATCTTGGGAAACTTAACATTCCCGGGATTAATCATCCATTTGCAATAACTAAAGAATTATTGGCTGGAATTGCCGGAAAGTTCCTGGCTGCCAGTCAACAGGCTTCAGAAATATATAATTATCTGAAAGAAAATAAAGGCGAAGGAAATTTTATCACTGAAGTATCAATGGATGAAGTTGAAAGTCCCCAAACGCCGGTTGAATTGTTTTTTATTCTAAAAATGTTAGCTGATAAGGGGGTTCCTGTACAAACCATTGCTCCAAAATTTACAGGACGTTTTAATAAAGGAGTTGATTATACCGGGAATGTGGATCAGTTTGCCAGTGAGTTTGAAGAAGATGTACTCGTCATTAACTATGCGGTTAACGAATTTAATCTGCCCAATGAACTAAAATTGAGTATTCATTCAGGAAGTGATAAATTCACCATTTATCCCATCATGGCTGGAATTATCAGGAAATACGGACAAGGCATTCACGTTAAAACTGCCGGTACAACCTGGCTCGAAGAAGTCATTGGATTGGCCCTTGCCGGTGGTGAAGCCTTGGAAGTTGCGAAAGCCATTTATATTAATGCTTTGGGCCGTAAAGGTGAATTGTGTGCTCCATATGCTGATGTGATTGATATTGATGATTCAAAACTACCTTCTGCAGTTGAGGTTGCCGATTGGACAAGCGAGAAATATGCTAACACTCTTCGTCATATTCCCGGACATCCTGATTATAATCCCAATTTCCGTCAGCTTATTCATGTAGGTTATAAAGTTGCTTCAGAAATGGGTGCAATTTATACCGACCTCCTTAAAGGACATGCTGAAATTATTGGCCTATGTGTTGAGGAAAATATTTATGACCGACATTTAAAACGATTATTTTACTTGTAAATATTGATTATTAATCATTTGCAATTTACCATTTTGTCTTTTGAAATAGTAAATGGTAAATCAATAAATTGTAAATCGATTTGATATTCAACCCCTTTAGGACTGAAGTCGATGTCACACTCTTTCCAAATGGTTCATTCATTTTTACTTATTACTCCTGCCTTTTAAAATCACCCATACCCTGCCTTTTTGCCATTCCGGTATAAATGAGTCCGGTTGGCATAATTCCTGAGGTATACCAAAGTGTCTGTTTGTGTATAAATTTCGTATAGAATAAGTATACGATAAGTGTACCTTATTTATTTCGAAACACACAAGGTACACACAAGGTATACTTAAGGTATACACAAGGTATACACAAGGTGGCAATTTGGAGAATCCCATTTAACGGTGAATCCCTGTTTTTTCCCTTAACAGAAAGTCGTAGTGACACGAATTAACTCCAAAAAATTATCCTAGCTTTATGACCATTAACAGGACTATCGAAAGACTTATTTGGCCTAAGGTAAAAGTGCTGATATTCGCAATTTAATTTAATGTGGAAGTTTGAAAGGACTGAATTTTGGAAGTCATGAATTATAAATATCTTGAGTGAATTTAGAATTTAAACTATTTTTGTTATTCTATGAATTTCACAATGTTTTTTTAAAATATGACACACCTAATTCTATGAAATACAAAGGAATTAATTACGATATTGGAACAGAATACTCTCCAAATATTTTAACCAGGAATAATTTGACCGAAGCAATTGTCAGGTATGACATGGATGCCATTAAAAATAAGCTGAATTGTAATTCAGTAAGAATTTATGGTAAAGAGCCTGAAAGTCTTATTCTTGCTGCAGAAATTGCCCTTCAATACGATTTAAATGTATGGCTGTCCCCAAGGTTGATTTCCGGGAATGTTGAAAATACTTTGAGCTATCTAAAGCATATTGCAACAGAATATGAGTTGCTAAGGTTAAAATATCCAAATCAGGAGTTGTTTTTCATTATTGGCGGAGAATTAACCATAGATATGGATTGTTTCATTCATGGAGATACCCTTCATGAACGAGTTGCTAAGCTGGCAAAGCCTCTTTTCTTTATCAAGAACGCTTTGGGAATTAAACCACCTTACCAAAAATCATTTAACCAATTTCTAAAGGCTGCAGCCTCTGTTGTAAAGAAAGAATTTTCGGGCAAGCTTACTTATGCAAGTGCAATGTGGGAAAATGTTGATTGGACAGATTTCGATATTATTTCGATGAATCTTTATAAAGCATCGTTTAATAAATCATTCTATAATCAACTATTAAAGAAATTAGTTGTGAAGGGAAAGCCTGTAATAATCACTGAATTCGGTTGTTGTACATACAATGGTGCTGATCAGAAAGGTCCAACAGGTTATTTCGTGCTTGATTTCACCAAGACTCCTCCGGTTTTCAAAGAAAAGTGTATTCGTAATGAAAAAGTGCAGGCTGACTATATTCTTGACCTTCTTGAAATATTTGAAAAAGAAAAAATAACCGGTGCATTTATTTTTGACTTTTATTCACAGAGTCATACCTATAGTGACAATCCTGATAATGATTATGATATGGCGAGTTTTAGCATAACCAGGTCAATGGGAAATAATAAATGGGAACCCAAGGAATCATTTCTTCGGATAGGGGAGTATTTTAAAAAATAATAATATCATCAGGTGAAAAAACGATGAGGTTGTTTTACGCACTTGATATTCAATTAGTTTAACAATTCAAAGAATGATGAGAAATTTTATGGATGAAGATTTTCTACTGCAGACCGAAACTGCAAAGAAACTGTATCACGAACATGCAGCTAAAATACCCATTTTCGATTACCATTGTCACATCAATCCAAAAGATATTGCTGAAGACCGGATGTTTACTAGTATTACAGAAATCTGGCTGGCTGGTGACCATTACAAATGGCGGGCAATGCGCACAAACGGGATTGATGAAAAATACTGTACCGGAAAGGCAAATGACTGGGAGAAATTTGAAAAATGGGCTGAAACAGTTCCATATACCTTGCGTAATCCCCTTTACCATTGGACACATCTGGAGTTAAAGAAATTCTTTGGAATTAATGAGGTGCTGAGTCCTAAAAATGCACGTTCAATATATGATGCATGCAATGAAAAGCTACAAACTCCTCAATACAGCTGCCGTAACATCATCCGAATGGCCAATGTGCATACTATTTGCACCACCGATGATCCGGTTGACACACTTGAATATCATCAAAAAATTAAGGCCGATGGATTTGAAGTAGCCGTATTGCCTGCCTGGCGTCCTGATAAAGCCATGATGGTAGAATATCCCATCTCCTATAATCAATACATCAATCAACTGGCAATTGTTTCAGAAATGGAAATCAAGACGTTTGATGACCTGATGATTGCCTTGAATAAAAGACACCGCTTCTTTCATGAAAATGGTTGCCGTTTGTCTGATCATGGTTTGGATACAGCTTATGCTGAAGAATATTCTGCCGAGGAAATTGATGCCTTATTTCTAAAAGTCAGGATTGGTTACCGGCTTACTACAAGGGAAATACTGAAGTTTAAATCGTGCATGTTGTATGAATTCGGGCGTATGGATCATTCACGGGGATGGACGCAGCAGTTTCACATAGGAGCACTTCGGAATAATAATACGCGTCAGTTTAATCTGACAGGAAGTGATACTGGTTTCGATTCAATTGGGGATAAACCAATTGCAGAATCACTCTCGAAGTTATTGGATCGTCTGGACAGTGAATTTAAATTGAGCAAAACTATATTATACAATCTGAATCCGCGCGATAATGAGGTGTATGCTACTATGATTGGCAATTTTCAGGATCGAAGTATTCCCGGGAAGATACAATATGGTTCAGGGTGGTGGTTTCTTGATCAGAAGGACGGCATTGAAAAACAGCTCAATACTTTGTCCAATCTTGGTCTGCTTAGCCGTTTTGTGGGTATGCTGACCGATTCGAGAAGTTTTCTTTCTTATACCCGTCACGAGTATTTCCGCCGAATCCTTTGCAATCTATTGGGCAATGACGTAGAGAATGGTGAAATTCCGAATGATATGGAATTGCTTGGGAAGATGGTTGAAAACATTTGTTTCAACAATGCAAAGAATTACTTCAATTTCTAAAATTGGTCATTAGTCAATAGTTATTAGGAAAAAGTAAAGAGGAAAAGGGAAATAGTATTGAAAGCGATGAACTCAGCCTTATTCGTCATTCCCTTTCCTTTTTCCTCTTTCCTTTTTCCGAATGACTATTGACTTTTTCCTTTAAATATAGAGTAAATGTTGTAGATTTACAATCGATTGCACAGCTTTAAGACTAGATAAAATGAAGGTAGTTACTTTTGGAGAGATCATGTTGCGTTTAGCCACTCCTGGTTATTTGCGTTTTAACCAAACGAACAGCTTCTCGGCTACTTATGGTGGTGGAGAGGCAAATGTAGCTGTATCGCTTGCCAATTTTGGTATTTCAGTTGATTTTGTTACCCGTCTGCCTAAGAATGATATCGCTCATTCCTGTGTAATGGACTTACGAAAATATGGAGTAGGAGTAGAGCAGATTGTTTATGGTGGTGATCGAATTGGAATATATTTTCTTGAAACGGGTGCTGTTAGCCGAGGCAGTAAAGTTATATATGATCGAGCCCATTCAGCTATATCTGAAATAAAATCCGAAATGATTGACTGGGACAAAGTATTTGAGGGTGTATCGTGGTTTCACTGGACCGGAATTACCCCAGCCATCTCTCAGGGTGCAGCCGATGTTTGTCTTGAAGCCATTCTGAAAGCCAATGAAAAAGGAATCACTGTTTCGTGTGATTTAAATTACCGTAAGAACCTTTGGAATTACGGTAAGAAAGCAGACGAAGTAATGCCTGCCCTGATTGCAGGTACCGACGTAATCCTGGGAAATGAGGAAGATGCTGAAAAGGTATTGGGTATTCAACCTGAAGGTATAGATGTGACCGGAGGTCATGTTGAGGCCCCGGCTTACAAATCTGTTTCCAAACAGATCATGTCCAGGTTCCCGCAATGTAAAAAGGTAATCACAACTCTTCGCGGATCAGTGAATGCCAACCATAACAGTTGGTCTGGTGTGCTTTGGGATGGCAATAAATTGTTTGAAGCACCGACCTACCAGATCACCGACATTGTTGACCGTGTTGGTGGAGGTGATTCATTTATGGGTGGTCTGATTTATGGATTATTGACTTATCCCGGAGATGATCAGAAGGCATTAAACTTTGCAGTAGCAGCTTCATGTCTAAAACATACCATATACGGCGATTATAATCAGGTGACTGTTGATGAAGTTGAAAAACTGATGGGGGGCGATGCTTCCGGTCGGGTTGCAAGATAGAACCCTCATATCAATTAACCATTAAACCATATCCGATTTGCTTGTTTTAGACTATAAATTGTAAATAATTAAATCGTATTTTAATTAACCAATAACCAATATTCAATAACCAATAATCAAGATCAGGACTAAGCTGGAACTTTGAACCTGAAACTTTAAACTAATACTGATGGCACGATTTACAAGAATAGAAGTTGCATTAAAAATGAAGGAGACAGGGATGGTTCCTGTTTTCTATAATAAGGACTTAGAAGTTTGCAAACAGATTGTGAAAGCCTGTTATAATGGTGGAGTGCGTGTTTTTGAGTTTACCAACAGGGGTGATTTTGCTCATGAAGTATTTGGTGAGTTGTTGAAATGGGCAGGTAAAGAAACTCCTGAGATGATTTTAGGTGTTGGGTCTGTGATAGACAGTGCCACTGCAGCACTTTACATCCAGCTGGGGGCCAATTTTATTGTATCACCAATCATTGATGAAGATACGGCACATATTTGTAATCGTCGGAAAATTGCCTGGTGTCCTGGCTGTGGTTCAGTCACTGAAATTAATAAGGCTCATGAATTGGGTGCTGAAGTTGTGAAAATATTCCCCGGTTCTTCAGTTGGCGGTCCTGATTTTGTTTCAGGAGTAAAAGGACCTATGCCCTGGGCGAGTATCATGCCAACCGGAGGGGTTTCACCCGATAAGGAAAACCTGGAAGCCTGGTTTAAAGCCGGAGTGCATTGTGTAGGAATGGGCTCTCAATTGTTTACAAAGGAAGACATTGAATCTGAAAACTATTGGATCATAACAGAAAAGTGTAAACAAACCATAGCAATTATTCAAAACCTAAGAACCTAACCCGATTCAATACGAACGACTTAAACTAACCGAATGAACCAAAATAGAGCAATAGGAAACTACCGGTGGACGATTTGTGCACTGGTATTCTTTGCAACCACAATTAACTATCTCGATCGCCAGGTAATCAG
>TBL_comb47_HYPODRAFT_10002836_pt1 | contig 21044 bp, 9 predicted proteins | sample TroBogypolimnion_40_FD_10682 | JGI IMG/M metagenome (IMG submission 10682) | reverse complement strand
AAATAATTGCTACAATAACAATTATTATCATATTTATGTGGACATATTTTTAGATCTTTGCATTTATGGTCATAAATAGTTCTCCCATATACTGACCATGTTAAATTATCATCCATTGTAATAATATATACTCTTGAATATTTAACCTCTATTCTGGCCTGATTGTTTTTCATAATCGAATTTCATATAAAAAATATGATGTATAATATAACATAATATTTTTATACCTTTTCTCAAAATATAGGATGCCGAATAATAGAATCCCGAAAACAGTTATTAGGAAGGACTGTTGAAAATCGGTCAGAGAACGGCTTTGCCGTTCTTAGGCGTTTGAAATGAGAAAAGGTGTATAATTTATTCGACATATTTAAAATTATATAGAATATTTGTTTATTGTATATGGATAATAAACAAACAAAACTATTAGAAAAACAAACAAAATTATTAGAAAAGCAACAAAAAAAACTCGAAGAAAAAACCAGAAAAAAGCAAGAAGCCGAAGAGAAAAAAGCAGCAAACAAAACAAGAAAATTGGAAGTCCTGGAAGCTGCTATGAAAAAACAAGAGGCTAAACAACAGAAAGAAGCAGAAAAAATGCAAAAGAAAGAATTAATCAAAGCTGATAAAGCGGCTCAAAAAGAAGCAGCAAAAACCCTCAAAAAACAAGCAGTCTTGAATGATAAAAAGGGCTCGGCTACAAAAACGCGTAAGCGTAAAATAAAGATTATCGAAGGTTCACCCATCAATATTCCCTTTTCGGTTCTCCCTGAAAAAGAACCATCGCCAATCAAAATTGAACCGTTGAAAAAAAAAATGAATAAAAAGAACATAAAAATACTGGGAGATATAAGTAAAGAGGAAGCGTTTAGACCCACAATGCTAACAGATGACAATGATAACAATTCTATTATAACAAAAATCAATGAATTTAAAACCAAAGGTATCTCTGTACTCGAACACATCCACGAGAAAACCTTGACAAAAATGATTGAAACTGCCAATACCTATTATTACAACGAGAACCCCCTACTCAGCGACAATGAATTTGATATTATCAAAGAATACATGGAACGAAAATACCCCAAGAACCAGGTGCTAGCCACAGTTGGCGCGCCAATCTCTACATCCAAAAACAAAGTAAAATTACCCTATGAAATGGCATCGATGGACAAAATCAAACCCGATACGGGCGCATTGGCGCTGTGGAAACAAAAATACAAAGGGCCCTATGTGTTATCGTGCAAGTTGGATGGGGTGAGTGGAATGTATGTTATTAAAGGAACGGATAAAGGAACGGATAAAGGAACGGATAAAGGAACGGATAAAGGAACAATGGATGCCAAGTTATATACCCGCGGTGACGGAAAAATCGGCCAAGATATTACACATCTTATCAGTGCGATACAACTACCACCGATGAATCATATCGACCTGGACGGAATGACCGATAAAACCATCGCTGTGCGCGGGGAATTTATCATTCCGAAAAAAGTATTCGACGAAAAATACAAGACCACCTTTGCCAATCCCCGCAATTTGGTCAGCGGTATCATCAATAGCAAAACCATCGACGACAAAACCCGGGATTTGCATTTCGTCACCTATGAGGTGGTTCATCCACCCATGAAACCGAGCAAACAAATGGCCAAACTGACTGATTTGGGTCATGAAGTGGTGATGAATCGCATCATATATGAACCGTCGACTATGACCAACGAAATGCTCTCGGAATTGCTCCTAGATTGGCGCAAGAATTACGAATACGAAATCGACGGAGTTATTGTGACAGACGACAATATTTATCCTCGAAAATCCGGCAATCCAGACCACGCTTTCGCCTTCAAAATGGTGATTTCGGACCAGATGGCCGAGGCCAAAGTGGTCGACGTCATATGGACACCCAGCAAGAACGGTTATTTGAAACCGAGAGTGCGTATCGAACCCATCAAATTGGGCGGAGTCACTATAGAATATGCTACGGGATTCAACGGCAAATTTATCGAAGACAATAAGATTGGTATTGGTGCCCTCATTCAACTCGTGCGCAGTGGGGATGTGATACCTTATATTAAAAGCGTGAGTGTGCCTGCCGAAACGGCTAAGATGCCCGATGTCACGTATACTTGGAATGATACTCACGTAGATATTCTATTGGAAAACAGCGAGGATAACGAGACGGTGCGTGAGAAAAATATTACCGGATTTTTCGTCCATTTGGAGGTGGATGGACTCTCGAGTGGAAACGTCAAACGCATCATGAACGCTGGTTACACATCCGTCGCACAGATATTAAAGATGAGTAAAGACGATTTTGCCAAAGTGGAGGGATTTCAGACCAAGACGGTGGACAAGATATACAACGGTATTCATGCCAAAGTGGACGCCGCTACTATCCTGGACATCATGGTCGCATCGAACAAGATGGGTAAGGGCATGGCGAAGAAGAAATTGCAACCTATATTGGAAAATTTTCCTGACATTTTGACCACCAACGAATCCCCTGACAAAAAAATAGAAATGTTGATGAGTATCAAGGGTATTGGCAAAGAAAATGCGAAAGAATTCGTGGAAAGCATTCATAATTTCTTGGCGTTTTTGAAAGAATGCGACTTAGAAGCGAAATTGCAAAGCAAAAAGGTGAAAGAGCCTGAAAATACCGTAGTAAATATGAATATGGACGTATCTCACCCTCTTTACCATAAAAAGATTGTCATGACCAAAATACGCGACAAAGAAATCATCGACGCCCTATCGAAATATGGTGCTACTCTGGAAGATACCATGAAAAAGGATGTGTTTGTGCTCATTGTGAAATCAAAAGACGATACGTCTTCCAAAATGGAATTCGCCAAGAAAAACAATATTCCTGTTATGACCCCTGACGAATTTAAAACGGCATTTATGCAGTAAAATTGATGTAATATTATATTATAATAATTGTATAATATTATATATTTGATGGATTCATTGGAAAACTCTTCTGGAATGAGTTCTATGAATTCATCTCCGATTTTATCAAAATTACCTCAAGATATCATACAATATATTTATGATTCTCATTTTGATATCAAACATACCTTTGATTCCATGATAACGGTATTTAACAGCACTAAATGTCAAAATTTATATCCCCAAGAATTAATACCACACGTCAAAGAATTATTTACGAATAAATTATTGTTAATGTATACATTGAAACATATAAACAAAGAAAGCATAGCCGGATATTCATTTATGAATGTGTATCGCGAATTCAACAAAAAAGGTGCCAAGTGTAATTTTCCTCTTATTGACGATAAATTTATACGATTTACTTTGGCGTGGTTATTTTATGCATATCACTAACATTTATTCTGGTTATAATTTACAATTACATTTCACATCTTTTTTTTCTGCTTCGTGGAAAAATTCGCCTTCGGGTCCACATAAATGGTCTTCTTGGCGGCAATGTAAAGCATATTCTGGAGTTGTAATAGTGTTATTATCGGAATCAATATTGAGTTTGGAAAATTTGTTGCAAACACTGCGATGATAATCTAACTCAGATTCGTACATAGTAATTTTCTTGTAAACCGGTTCAAAAAACACACAATCACGACATTTCGGCACTTCGGTGCGTTGCAAATGTGGTGCCCTACCCATAAATAATGTAAATGATGAACAATACGTCAACCGGTATGCGTAATACAAAATGCAACAATATTCAAAGAAATTCATTATGTGTGTTCAATAGTGTAAATGATATATATAACGAAATATATCTATATCATTTTTTATTTTATTTTTATTAGAGGCTTGCAGCCCCATGATTAGAGGCTTGCAGCACCATGATTAGAGGCTTGCAGCCCCAGAACCAGCGTTTGCGGCAGCAGGGAAAGATGGAGGAGCACTGCCGCCATCTACGTTGGCTCCTACGTTGGCGGGTGCCAACATTTCCATTTGACTTCCACCCTTCTTCTTCATGGAACGGCGCATTTTCTTGGTATTGCGTTTGACGTAGCCGAATTTGCCTTTTTGGGCAAAGTATCCGTATTTCTGGAGACGCTTCTCTTTCTTGGCCGTCTTGTGTTTCTTTTGGGAGACAATGCGGTTCCATCGATTCATCATCAAATCTTTGCGAACCAAATTACCCTCTGTCTTATACGCGGTTCCGTTCCAAACTTGGATACGAGAACCGAACAATTCTTTGTATTTTTTGCCATCAACATGATAATGACCGTCGGCGGCGCGGTGGGGACGTTTCATCCTAAATATATAGTATTGTGTGATAATAATTATTGTTTTTATGGAATGGATAAATATAATATTTATGTTCTAGTTTAGCCGTTAACCTCTATTCTGGGCATGGAGAAACTTGATTCGCGCTCATTTCGTAGTTGCACGAATCCACTCTCATTAAAAACTAAAACATCCTGTTGATGGAGTTCTGGCATTTCTTGCTGCATTAGCTGATGCAGTTCCTGAATGCAATAATGTCCAAGATGAATTATCACTAGACCCATAAAAATTCCACGAAGTTGGGTCTCGCGGTGGCGAATCATTACTAGTATACCATATATAACTTTTTATTGATACACTATTTGTAAAATCAATAACACATCCTGATTCTGGACTAACGCCACCATCAGAGGCTATACCTGATGAATACAAACAATATTTTCCTGTAGAACTAAACCCACCAACAATAGTAGACATAGTTTGGTCAGTAACATGGCTTGTTGGGTTAGTTAGACTTGAATTATATAGTGTATATTTTCCTGAATCAGTTGGTGCACTAACTGCAGTCACACCTGATGTATCACTAAAAAATTTCCAATTCGCCCATGCAACTAAAACGCCACCCCCGCTAACAATGTGATTAACACCAATTCTATAATATCTATAACCAGTTACATCTGTAAGAGTAGTAAAATTTCCAGTAGACGTTTCGGTATATTGACCAACACCGGTTGCTCTTAAAGTTAGATTGTATGTTGTGCTTGCACTTAAACCGCTAACAGTAAATGTAGAACCGTCAGGACCACTAAGTGTTCCACCACCACTTAAAGAATATGTTATCGTTCCCGAAGGAACTGCAGATATTGTTAATGTACATCCCGTAGTAGTTATAGCCGACACAGAAACAGTAAACGAATCAGGATAAGTATAAATACTATACGTGGCATCACTTGAATAATTTCCGGACAGACCTTTTATCCTTAAATAATACGTATATTGGGTATTCGATGTCAAACTGCTAAATGACCAACTGCCAGTAGAAACATCACTTGATTCAGTTGCATTTTTAGTTCCACCACTTCTTATGTCATATATCCATGCATAACTAGACGGATAACTCCATGTTAAAGATATTGTTGATGATGTTGAAGTGCCTGTGAAACTTGTAGGTGCTAATGGATCTGTAGTAAACGCCAATGAACCATTTGCCGATCTCAATACACTAGTGCTATTATATGCAGAAAGATAAAATGTGTACGCTGTATTTTGTAATAAGTTATTTACTGTTGCCGTGCAATTATCAGTGTATGATGTCGGAGTGCCTAACACACTTGTTGATTCACCTCCTGAAAATCCATAAGAACTGATAGTTCCCGATGGTTTTGTGACCGTTAATGTGGTGCTTGTTGTTCCAGCACTAGCACTAAAACTAGGTGCACTTGGAAGAGTATATCCTGTCAAAGCTGTCGATGTTGCAAATAAAGTAGACGTGCTGTTTGTACATTTTACATTGATACTATATGAATAATTCGAAGTTAGTCCAGTTACACTAGCACTGTAATTGCTGCCACTTGTATTTGTTGGTGTTCCCATAGTTCCAATATTGGTTCCTGTTGTCGTATACGCCAATGTAGTTGCACTAGTGGATGTCGATGTAAATCCGAGCGTAAGAGTCGTGTCAGTAACACTCGATGCGCTCAAACTTGTCGGTGCAATAGGATATGTGTATGCCGATTTACTGGTTAAACTTGTTGCAATACTATTACCATTATACAACGTAATATCATACGTATATGAAGTGTTATTTGTTAATCCAGTATTATATACATAACCAGTAACATTCGCTTGCGGAGTAGTAGAACTCGTATAATTTTGTTTAGTAGTGGTGCTTATAGAACCATTTGTGCTCGTAACCAATGCACTGCTATATGTGCCGGTCCAATTGACTTGAATTTGGGTTGCATCAATCGGTGTTGGTGCACTCGATTCACCAGATGCCAATGTAAAAACACTTTCCCTTACTATTCCAGTAGCAACACCAGCAGCATTGACCAATGATACGTCATAATAATAAGATGTATTCGGACTTAAACCAGTTTTCGTTATTGAACCACTATTGATGGTCGATGGAACAGTTGGTTGAGTATTATTCGACGTATCCGGAGTAATCAACAATCCATTTTGATATACATTCGAAATATCACTATAATAACCTGTCCAACTGAATTTCAACGATGAACTACTCAATACATTTACACTAGCATCACTATAATATGCCAAAGTACATGAAGATATTGCAGAAGAATATACTGGTCGCCCATTATAATTAGTAAAATAGACTAAGTAAGTGTATATTTTATTCGGGGTTAATCCAACACCTCCACTCGTATCTATAGCAGAACCAGGTAGTAACTGTCCATCCACAGGAGAAAAAACATTTGTTGTAGATACTTTTGTATTATAATTATACATGAGAAACCCACTATTACAATAACCTGACCAATTTACTGTAATCGAATTATATGTTATATTTGTGATACCAGTGATATATCCTGATGCATCTGTATAAGTAGTAAGATTTTTTGTAGCATTCGTATTATTATTTCTGTCACCACTTTTATTTATAGCAGCCAATACATACGTATAACTTGTATCCGGAATTAACATACTAGGGTCAGTAAACAAAGTTACTGGTGTAGAAATAGTACTATTAATAGTGATACCGCCACCTGTTCTTGTATAATAAATACCATCATATGTACCAGTAATGTCTTTTATTAATAGCGTAGATGAATTCACAATTGCTAATGATGCATCCGTAATTTTACCGTAAGTATACTTTGCTGGAATAGAAACATAACTTCCGGATACACTCGGAAAACTTTCATTAAAAGGTGTCAAAGTATAATTATAACTGGTATCTATGGTCAAATTCGTATCAATAATTGGAAATTGTGCTTTAAAATATGTATTTGTATTTAGTAAGCTACTTCCATTGTATCTATCAACTGTTATACTTGCATAAGAACCAGTGACTGATATTTGAATCGAACTAAAATCTATTACAGTTGATGTAGCCGTTGCAATATTTGGTATCGTATAAATAATTCCCACACTTAATGATGAACCTGCCACGCCCGCACTATTTTTGGGCGTCAATGTATACGTATAACTCACATCATACGGAATCGTCGAATTTGTGCCAGTAAAGTTTACACTATTATCATAAATAATTGCTGCATTCGATACATCATACGATTTTGTATTCGTGCCTACCGGGTCGGTACGACTAATAGTAATACTTGTGCAACCCGCCACTACATTTATAGGTATCTGTGTCGCAGTAGGTGTTCCAAATGTAGCACTCGTTATTCCAGGCAACGTATATATTACTCCCGAAATAGATGGCGAATAATAAATATCCCCCGACAAAGTAGGTGAACCACCCCCCCAAGGAATGAACTGATAACTATAACTAGTATCGGGGAGTAATCCCATATCAGAATATAGTGTAGTACCAAATATGTTGTTACTAGTTTCAATGATGCTATTCCGATAACGATTGATAGAAAAATACGAATAAGACCCATCAATGGTAGTAAAATTTATAGAATTAGCACTAGCACTATATAAGACATTCGTAATCTTAGGTAATGTATAAATATTTATAGGCGTAATACTATAATATGAACCTGAAACATCGACACTATTAACAGTATTAAACGGTAATAATGTATACGAATATGATGTATTAGGTAAGAGTCCTGTATCGTTATGACTTGTATCAGGATAATTTATAATATAACTTGCATCAAATACACCATATCCAATTCCTTTATTTCGAGTTAAAATAATTTTAGAATAACTTCCTGTAAATCCAGTAAGATATATACTCGTTCTGGTTATCGTTGTATAAGTTGCATTCGATATAGCAGCCGTTGGGATTGAAGTTAACGAACCAATATTCGTTGATACATCTGAAGTATTTAATAAAAATATGGTATAGGTATAGGATGTTCCCGAAGATATATTAACGTCATACGAGCTACCACTCACTATATTTTGTGGGAAATTTGATAAAGGATAATTACTTATTCCAGTAAATACAGCACCATCAATGTTACGACTGATACTTACGCTTGAATAAATACCCGACCATGTTATTGTAGATGATGTTAATGATGAAGTTATTGTTCCCACACTTCCTTGTGCAAGTGTATAAATACCACTCATCGTATATACCGCATTTTGTCCACTGCCATTGTAAGCATAAAGTGTGTAACTATATTTTGTATTAGAATTCAGTCCTTGAATGCCACTGTTATCTGTAATAATAATGGTAGATGCACTTATATTATTTAATGCATTTGGAACAGATGATATAACACTATCATTGAAACTCAATAAATTTCGGGTGACATTCATATATTGATAACTGCCATCGATATTGGTGATTGATATTGAATTATTTGTTATAACACCATAGGATGCCGATTTTAATGTGGGTAATGTATAAATTGTTCCTGGGATATTATACACTGTTCCAGATACTCCAACTACATTCAAAGGAGTTAGTGAATATGTGTAACTTATATCGTATGGAATAACATTTCCTGCAAAATTAGTGCTAACATCATAAATCGTAGATGCATTTGAAACGTCAAAAACTGCTCTACTAACATCGATAATTCCACCTCGATATCTTTTTACAGTTATATTAGTGGATAACCCAAATGAACTACTTATATCTATTGGTATAGTTTGTGCTGTGGGTGCTTTATATGCAGCCGATACAATAATAGGCAGAGTGTATATAGTACTTAAACTAATATCCGCACCATAAACCCCATTATGATTCTTGGGGGATAATTTATACGTATATGCCGTATTATATGGAATAATTTGATTCGTAAAGTTGGTGCTAACATCATTAATAGTGGATGCATAAAAAACATCGAAAATTGCAGCATTATTGTTAGTACCATATGTATCAACGTTATTTCCGTTGTATCTAGTTACCGTTATATTAGTGCATAATCCAATCGAACTACTGATATCAATTGGAATAGTTTGGTAAGTAGGTATTTTATACTGAGCCGATTTTATAGCCGGTAAAGTATAAATTGTCCCCATATTATACGTAGTTCCTGATAATCCGACCGCATTAAAAGGTGTCAATGTATAAATATAACTAACATCGTATGGTATTATGTTATTATTGTTGTTAAAATTTCCGCTAAAATCGTAAATAATGTTTGCATATGACACATCATATGATTTGGTATTTGTAGTATTTGGATCAATACGTCTGACAGTAATATATGTGCCCGTTCCAATGACATTGATAGGTATTATTGTCGATGTGATTATGCCATAGGTTGCACTGGTAATTACCGGCAATGTATATAGTTTCGATGATATTGTATATGACGTTCCAACAAGACCATTGCGATTTTTAGGTGTCAAAATATAACTATATATCGAACTTGATGGAATGATGCTACCAGAAAAATTAATACTCGTATCGTAAATAATCGGTGCATAAGAAACATCATAGGATGTCGTATTGATTCCGTAAGATGCATCAGTCCGATTAATAATAATACTAGTGCAAGAAGCATTAACAATAATACCAATTGTGTCTGATGTGACAGTACCAAAGCTAGCAGATAGGAGGGATGGTATCGTATAAATAGTTCCAAGTCCACTGTATATTGTTCCACTAATCCCGACATGATTTTTGGGCATCAACGAATACGTATAACTTATGTCATATGGGATAATATTATTTGTAAAAGAGGTATCGTAAATAACAGGCGCATATGAAACATCGTAAGATGTCTCTAATATGGGTCCTGGTTTGTAACGATTGATAGTTATACTTGTGCAAATAGAGCTACTTATATCGATTGGAATGAAATTAGCTGTCGGTGTGTTATATATGGCCGACGGCAAATATGGTTTGGTATAAATAGCAGGAAGCGCGAAAGTGTCTGCAGAAACATTAGGTATACTCAAATTATATGGCGTAAATCGATAACTATAACTTACATCAGTGAACAATCCGACATCATTATAGACGGAAAAACCCTTTATTATTTTAAACGCATTTCTTTGCTGTAATGTGCTATCTCCATAATATCTATCAACTTGGATATACTCATAACTTCCAGTAATTAAATTGAATTGAATCGAACTCACATCAATAATACCATAAGATACGTTGTATAATATTGGAAGAGTATAAATAACTCCGGGTACATTCACAGTATCACCCGATATGCCGGTAACACCTAATGGTGTCAATTTATATGTATAACTTGCATCGTATGGAATGGTTTGGGCTGTGAAATTAACACTATTATCATAAATGGTTGATGTATTCGAAACATCGAATGATACTGTATTATTGTTTGCAGCATTATAACGATAAACTCTGATATTGCTGCATATAGCTTCAATATTGGTTATACCAATACTTGTTGATGTAACAACACCAAATGAAGGTATGCTTGTAATGATGGGTAAATTCGTGAAAAAAATATCAGGTAATGAAACACTCAACCCATCACCATTATATAATAAAAATCTGTAAGTATATGTTATATTTTGGATAATACTTAAATCACGTAAATATCCTGTCAATAACGTTTGAGCAGCCGGATCGGGAATATTTGAATATTGTGTAGTATTTGCCCATGTAATATATCTATAATCATTTTGAATATTATCAACATATCGTGTTATAGATATACTTGTGTAATATCCCACCCAATTTACTTGTGCAGAACTAAAAGTTATGTTATTAAATGATAATGTTTTCCCACTTGCATCGGTATATTTTGGTGATGATGTAACTGATATGCCTGATATATCATTTATATTATAGGGTTCACACCTATATTGATATCGATAATTAGGCGATAAGCCAATATCATTGTAACTAAAATCCGGACTAGTAATAGTATTCACAAATATATTTGTGTTATTACTAATATCAATGCGATAAACTTTGATATACTGATATTGACCACTCAATTGCACTTTCAATGAATTATAATTATGGTCAGTATATTGCACTAATGTAATCGTTGGTAACGTCAATATTGTTTGATTTATATCGGATATATTTGTTGAATTGTCACCATTTGTAAACCGAAACGTATATGTATAAAATGCATTTGTATTTACACTGATGTCAGCAACATAGGCGGTGTTGATTGTTTGCGGTGTCAAACTGTTATAATTTGGTGGGAAATTACCTCCCGCTATATTGCGTGAAATTGCCACTTTTGAATATACTCCATATAAATTTAATCGCAATGACGTTGATGTAATATTACTTGGTGATAAAACAGAAGCACTTATGTCCGTATATTTTCCTGATGTTATGTATGTGGCGCCAGCACTATTATTCGGATTATAAGGCGTTAGGTAATATGTATATTTTGTATTAGGATTTAAACTCAAATCTACTGCACTAATCGCTGGATAATTCACCGTTATAATATTGTATGATGGTGTAACAATGCCAGTGGTATATCTATCTATTTTTACATAATAATAACTACCCACCATATTTTGCAATGCCAAAGACGTTGACGTAAACGACCCAAATGACGCTGAAGTTAGTGTAGGTAATGTATATAGAGATGACATGTTGAAAGTAGTTCCTGCTACTCCAAGTCCGTTAAACGGAATCAATGAATATGTGTAATTGTTGTTGGGCGTTAATCCACCGATAACAGTATTATTACCGGATATAGTTGCTATTCCATTTGTCGTGACAGAATTTGTTATATTTGTCTGATTGATTACTATCGTTGTATAACTTCCCGAAATTTCTTGAATTAATTGTGATATGGGTGTGATTGTGCCAAATGGTGCAGCAGTGATTTGTGGTAATGTCGTATTGCCAATGGTAGTGCTAATTACCGTCGGTTTGGCGTTTCCATTATAAAGCGTTACATTATATGTATATGGTAAATTGGATACCAGGCCTGAGTCTGTAACATTACCTCCCGCAAAACTTTGGGGAACTGAGGATGTTGGATAATTGAACGCTGAAATCGGTGTAAACGATCCACCTCCAATTCTAATAATGGAAACGGAAGAATCGTATCCGGTCCATTGAATATATAGTTTATCAACGCCAGTAGCAATACACGGTAAAATATATCCACTAGCGTCTGTATAAATAGACAAATTAATGATATCTCCTGTGAGGTTGTTTGGATTGAATGAGGTCAACGTATATGTATTAAGACTGTTGGGTGATAAGCCAGATATGTCAGTAAACGATACCACATTACTGCATATATCATATGTGGCGGTAGGACCTAATCCATTGGTGGTTCTAACAATACGAACTCTATCAAAAATACCGGTTATTTTATAAAGAGATATAGAATTATAAGTTGTATTAGAAAAAGAGGCGTCCGTTAATGTTGGACGAGTATATGTGCCGTTACTTAGTGAATTATATTGAACACCTGGTAAATAGTATCTTATTACTATTTGAGGTCTTGAATAATCCGTATTTAATGCATAAGGAATAAGAATATATGTGTATAAAGTGTTTGGAGATAAATTTGTATCATTATAACTCGTATCAGTTGTATTATAAATATCATAACTAACATAACCTTGTATTCCACCTGTACGTAAAATAGTTAGTTTGCTATAAACGCCGCTTATATCTAATATTTTTATCGAATTATTGGTAATTGTTCCAAATGATGCATTATACACAACACATAATGTGGTTGCGCCGACATCGGTTGATAACACATTTGGAACATTATCCCCATTATATATAGTTACGGTATATGTATATGGCGTATTTGCGCTGAGACTTGTATCTATTGCAAATGCGGTTACATTTTTTTGCGGAGAACTTGAAATTGGAAAATTACTGGTATCACCTGATATAAACGTTCCAATGTTTCTCTGAATAGTAGCATAATTATAATAACCTGTAAAATTAATTTGCATGTAAAATGAACTAATATTGGTGCAACCTCCGATTAATCCACTCGCATATGTAAATTTTGATAAATAATTGGGACTATTGTAAGGACTATTTGCGAATCCGAATGAATTAACTGGCGATAATAAGTAAGTATATTGTGTATTAGGTATTAAATTAATATCATTATAAGTTGTTGTATCGGAACTTATATTGAAAGAACCGTCTATCAGTAAACCAATATTTCGTTGAACATAGATTTTATCATATAATCCTAATAAATTGGTGAATTGTATGGACGTGCTAGTTATCTGTCCGAAACTAACGTTTGTGAGAGTAGATAATGTCTCCGCAACTAATACGGTGTATGTGGGTGATATTCCATCAGCATTATTAGAATAAACATTGATAGTATATTTCTGATTCGGTATTAATCCATCAACACTGTATTTGTTCGACGGCGAATTAATAGTTTTATTGTATACCCAAGTATTAGAATCATTAAACACTACAAATGTGTAATATTGCACATATTGTAATGGTGGATTGAAAGAAAGATCAATGGAATTATTTGTCTGTGTCGGTGAAAACAAATTGGTAGGTGCATCCGGTATCTGCGGAGTTAAAAATGTGATAGGTAAACTTCCTTGTGATAAACCGTCACTATTAATAGCAAACATAGTAATGGTATAATTCACATGAAAATTGAGACCACTCACGGTTAATGGTAAAATCACGCGCTTTCCTCCTGGCCCATTGGGCACCTCAAACTTCTCAGAAAACATAAAACGAGTACCTGAATATACATTGGCAACATAGGTGGAAATAACCTGTATTGGTGGTGTAAATGTTATGTCAGCTGTATAATCATTTAATGACACAATCTGCAGATTTGTAGGCGGGTCCGGAGGTTGTTTAGTGGCGGTATTCGGATGAACAAACGTAGTGGTTCTCTTGAAAACATTATTAGTCGCTGACAACGATATCGAATAATTTGTTCCTTGGCTTAGTCCTGTAATGGTGTATATATGTTGATTCTTGTCTATGTCTGCACGTCCGGTGGTATCACTTATAGGAATGTTTTGAGTAACTGCTAATGGTCCGCTTAAAATACTTTGACCACGAACGGGGGTTGCGACTACGGTAAATGTAGTATAAGATGACGAATAATAATTAAATTTAATTTGTATAGCATTCGATATCGAACTTACAATAGATACGTTTTTTATTAAATCATTGTCCGTATTTTGGATTGAGCTTGATTGTCTATTCATGTAAGATGTGGCTATTGATAATTGTGATGAATTTGTGTTGGTTGTGTCATTTAATTGTGAGCTTAAAGCCGTGCCTACACTATATTTTGAAGCATAACCCTGTATAACTGAGTTTGTTTCTGGTGATGGCAATGACGTCGGAGGATGTATGTATGGTATTAATTGAAAATTAGTGATATTGTAACTTGTATCCATAATAAAATATATATAGTATTTCACGACACAAAAATGTTATAATGAGTCCGAACTACTTCATTCTTTTACGAATCAGCAAAGCTGATTCGTAAAAGAATCTAGAAAACGTTTCGAACCGCAATTCGGTTCTGTACGTTTTACTCCATAACATAAAAAAATATAGCGAGATGTTAGTAGTTGGGTCCATTTGTTGTCGGATTATACCAAAAAATTGAAAATATTTTTTACAATCGACATAGAAGCATATTCAAGTATAATATTATCAAAGATGTCAGCTAACAAAGGAACCAAACTCGCGAACACCGTTGTAAAGACCCCAACCAAGGAAGAAAATGGTCTCGCTCAGCAATATCAACGAAAAACCGATAAACAACACATTCTAGACAATCCAGATACCTACATCGGTTCAATTGAAAATATCGATGCAGAAATGTGGGTATTCGATGAAGAAACCCAAAAAATTGTGCTTAAAACCATCGAATATGTTCCAGGTCTATACAAGTTATTTGATGAAGGTATTGTGAATTGTCGCGACCATGTGATTCGTATGATGCAATCACCTCGTTTAGACAAGAAATTCGTTTCCTATATTGATATTACCATTGACCCGATTACCGGGAACATTGTCATGGAGAACGACGGAAATGGTATTGATGTAGCCAAGCACCCTGAATATGATGTTTGGATTCCCGAGATGATTTTTGGGCAACTGCGCACATCGACTAATTATAACAAAGACGAAAAACGCATCGTCGGAGGTAAGAACGGATTTGGATTCAAATTAGTGCTTATTTGGTCCACTTACGGTAAGATTGAGACGATTGACCATATACGTGGCCTCAAATATGTCCAAGAATTCCATTCCAATTTGGACACCATTTCTCCACCCATTATTACTAAATGTGCTAGCTCCAAACCATATACACGCGTCACATTCAAGCCAGATTATCGTCGACTAGGTTATCCAAATGACGGTCTAAGTCCAGATATGATGGCGCTATTAAAAAAGCGCGTATATGATATTGGTGCGGTCACAGACCACTCCATCAAAAAAATCAAAGTCAATTACAATGATGTGGTGTGTCCCGTGAAAAATTTCCAGCAATATATCGATTTATATGTAGGCGCCAAGGACGTTACCAAGCGTGTTTATGAATCTACCGATGAACGTTGGGAATATGCAGTGGCACTGTCGCCCACACACGAATTTGTGCAAATCTCGTTTGTCAACGGTATTGCCACGTTCAAAGGGGGAAAACATGTGGAATATATTACCGGACAAATCACACGCAAATTGTGCGATTATATTGAAAAGAAAAAGAAGGTTAAGGTCAATCCAAATTCCATCAAAGAACAACTCATTCTGTTTCTGCGATGCGACATCGAAAATCCTTCGTTTGACAGTCAGACCAAAGATTATATGAATACACCCGTTGGTAAGTTCGGTTCTTCTTGTGTCGTCTCCGATGCGTTCATTGAGAAGGTGGCGAAAATGGGGGTCATGGACCTTGCATGTTCGCTCACGGAAGCTAAAGAGAATCGTCTAGCCAAGAAGACGGACGGTGTCAAAACCAAATCTTGCCGCGGTATTGCCAATTTAATTGATGCCAACTTAAGTGGCACATCCGAATCTGGAAAATGCACTCTGATTTTGTGCGAGGGATTGAGTGCCCTCTCCGGTATTGTATCTGGATTGTCGAGCGAAGACCGTAATGTCATTGGTATTTATCCTCTCAAGGGAAAATTACTTAATGTGCGCGGGGAAGCTATCAAAAAAATATCAGAAAATAAGGAAATCGCTGATATTAAGAAAATTCTGGGTCTCGAAACCGGAAAAGAATACAAGAACATGGAGGATGTCAATGCATGTTTGCGTTATGGAAAAATTATGTTCATGACGGATCAGGATTTGGATGGTAGTCACATCAAGGGCTTGTGTATCAATTTGTTTCATAGTGAATGGGCGTCGCTCGTGCGTATTCCCGGATTCCTTTCCTTTATGAACACGCCAATTTTGCGGGCGAAGAAGGGACAACAAACGATGCTATTTTATCACGACGGTGAATATGAAACCTGGAAAAATACACTCGGTGACCGAGGTATTCAAGGTTGGACCATCAAGTATTTCAAGGGATTGGGTACATCAACCGCCCCCGAATTCAAAGAATATTTTGCCAACAAAAAAATGGTGGATTTCGTATATGACCAATCAACTAGTGACGATGTCATCGACAAGATTTTCAATAAAAAGCGTCCAGATGAGCGCAAGCAATGGCTAGAGCAATATGATAAACATGCATATTTGGACACGAGTCGTCCATCGGTCAAATACGACGAATTTGTCAACCGCGAACTCATCCACTTTTCCAATTACGATTGTGCCAGGTCGATTCCCAATATGGTAGATGGTCTCAAGACGTCATTGCGTAAAATCTTGTATTGTGCATTCAAGCGTAAATTAACGACGGAAATCAAGGTGGCGCAATTTAGTGGCTATGTGTCTGAACATTCGTGCTACCATCACGGTGAGGCATCGTTGAACGGTGCGATTGTGGGGATGGCCCAGAACTACGTGGGCAGCAATAACATCAATATGTTGATGCCTAACGGACAATTTGGAACCCGTCTACAGAATGGCGATGACAGTGCATCGGAAAGATACATCTTCACTCAATTGAATCCGCTTACTCGTGCCATGTTCCCTGATATGGACGATGCCATTTTGAATTATTTGAACGATGACGGGACGGTGGTGGAACCGGAATACTATGTGCCCATCATTCCGTTTGTATTAGTCAATGGTATTTCAGGCATTGGTACCGGATTTTCGTGCAACATTCCGTCCTATAATCCGCGGGAGATTGTTGATTATTTACGTAATAAATTAATGGGACAGGTCACAAATGAACAAACATTTGTTCCATATTACGAGGGCTTTCGTGGTAAAGTTATCGCTATTGATACCCATAAATATCTTATTCGTGGATGTTATGAGAAAATTGCCGAAGATAAAATTCGTATCACGGAATTGCCTATTGGCACCGCTACCATGTCTTATATTACGTTTTTGGAAGGATTGATGGACGGTGGGGTAGACAAGGCCGGAAAAAAGATTGCGCCTTCCATCAAGGATTTTACATCGGTTTGCACGGAAGTGATTGTGGACATCACGGTGACGTTTGCCAAGGGACGGCTTGCTGAACTCGAGGGAAATGGAGCAAACGGTACGAGTGATGACGCATCCATTTCCGATACGCTCATCAATGGACTAGAAAAATTATTGAAATTGACAACCACCGTAAGTTCCACCAACATGCACTTGTTCAATCGCGAGTGCAAACTCAAGAAATATACCACCGTTCCAGAAATCATTGATGAATTCTATGGTATCAGAATAGATACATATGCGAAACGTAAAGAGGCGCAAATTGATGTAATGCGACGATTACTCGTCAAGTTATCCAATCGAGCCAAATATATTTTGGCGAATTTGGATGGGAGTATCGACTTGCGTCGTAAAAGCGCGACGCAAGTGATGGAAATGTTGGAAGCCAAATCGTTCGATAAAATCGACGGTGACTTTAAATATTTGGTCAAGATGCCGATGGACAGTGTGACTAATGAAAATGTTGCCAATATTTTGAAAGAAAAGGAAACTACCGAATCTGAGTTGGCGACCCTCATCGGCACCACATTAGAACAAATGTGGTTACATGAATTAGATGTGTTTGAGAAAGAATATAATGTTTATAAGAAGATGCGCGAAGCATTGGTACAAGGAACGGTAAAAGGCACGACTAATAAATCAGTTGTTAAAAAAACTGTGACTAAACCAAAAGCTAGTAAATAAAAAATATCTATGAATAAAAAGAAAATGGTTCTGAAACCACACCTATCGCACCCATAGGATTGGTTGATTGACTAAATATTTGATGAAACCAACTCAAATCGTCTTTAGAATTCCTAGATTTTATCATATTATCCTCACTAATCATTTTTTTTGCGACAATGGAATAATGACACGCAGTGTCGCATGGATTGCATTTATTATAATCGTTCTTATAATCTATTTCCGGAAATACATGTTCGGCCATTTCTGATTTCACATCCATATCTTTGTATTTCAATGAGCCTTGTTCACAGTGTTCTTGTTGAAATTCTTTCACGAATATATTATTATTTTCTAACGACTTTGGGTTTTGTTCTCCATCATTACTGTATATTGTATCATTCGTCGTATAACTAGTCATACCTTCTACCACAAACAATTGATAATAAAATATGACGATTCCACACACCAATAACCCATACCATTTATCCATGAGCGAATACACCACAATGGCAAATATAGCAAGTAATTTTCCTAAAATGGTGTGACTAAACTCCATCGTTGCCTTGGTATATAAAGTAAAAAGGGTGATTGCTAAAATGGGTATAAACTCCACTATAATTTTTTTCATGATACTGCTATATTTGGAGAAATAAATGATTTGGTAGCATATTCATTTAGAACAAAATACTCTAATTTCCCAAAAAATAATCTACCAATTTTGTAAGTATTAATCATCTTATTTATTCATGTCATTATTAACAACGGCGTCCCCATGGACAAATGATGATTCACAACAAAATAAAAAAAGAACGTCGACCATGCGTAATACCATAAAAAATATTCAACCTTATGCACCCTCTGATTCGAATCAAGAAATAAATGAAAACAATTTTGAACCTCCTTCCATACAGGAATCTCAGAGTATCCATGAGAACCGAAACATAAAAATCAACGATTTACTTGGCAAAATGAGTCTTTCCATTGACAACGACGGCAACAAATTAGGCAATTTTTCACCCCCGGAAAAACCCGTCATGAACACGAAGAAACCTGATATCTACGATAAAACGTCGGGAAAGAACGAAATGTCACCGTATGATTTGATGCCCAAACACAACGGGTCTACACACGATTCACATACCGGTATGAATCCTTATACTGCTCCAAACAAAACAAATACTCTTTATCGTGCCAACGAATCTACAGGGGCTTTAGGAGCATACAACAATTACAATTCCAGCTATGATACAAATAACATTTCATATAAACCGTATTATGCCAAAATGAGCAATAATGCAAATATGCCGCTCGACAATCGTCTCTTGGAAAAAATCAATTATATGATTCATTTATTAGAAGAACAACAAGTCGAAAAATCGAGCAACATTACAGAAGAGTTTATATTGTATACATTTTTAGGTATCTTCGTTATTTTTGTGGTGGATTCTTTTAGTCGTTCTGGAAAATATGTTCGTTAATAATGGAAAACTTTGGAATGTTTCATGTAGACGAAGTCGGAAGGAAACTTTCGTTCCGAGAAGATGACGTAGCGAATGCGGAGTCATCTGGAGTAATTTATGTATACCATTTGTTGTCGGATTTCCTAGCTTCGCAATGGATTGGGAGCCTACGGCTCCCATACTACGTGATTCTGTACGTTTTACTCCATCATCCATCGATTTCGATGAGTCCGGCACCACAAGGGTAGAGACCCCATAGGGGTCTCTTTCCGAAGGTGCCAACCTAGAATTCCCGAAGGGAATTCTTTGGCGGAGCTCATCTACATCTACGGATGAACTAGGTTTTACGGCACCACAAGGGTAGAGACCCCTATGGGGTCTCTTTCCGGAGGTGCCCGTAAAACCTACACATCGAATATATTTTTCTATGACAAATCCTTTACCTTGAAGCACAATTTCTGCTAACCAATAATTATCTAGAATTTTATTGATATCTAAAAATGTATCACATTGATAATCATCTTGAATGCGAGTCACCCAAATAGTATTACATTGATAATAAAATTTGTTATATATTTGAGAACCACCTATAATAAATATTTTTCGATTTTTGGAAATATTTGTGTGGTTATCGGGTCCTTCATTACTAAAAACCAACGAAACAGATGGGTCGCTACTATTATCATAATGCTCGGGGGTGCGCGTATATACGATATTGGTTCGATAAGGTAGGGGTCGAAACCTAGGTGGTAAAGAAAAAAAAGTGGTTCTTCCCATAAATACGGCATGGCCCATGGTCGTCTCTTTGAAAAATTTCATGTCTTCTGGAAATTGTCCGAGCCATGGAATTTGTCCGTCTTTTGCAATCCCACCGCGTTCGTCGACTGCTACAATCATTTCCATAATTTTGTGATGGGAGTATAATAATATTATTATAATATTATTATATTTTTTTTATCAATTATATAATACCGTTCTTGTAACATTCATAAATATTCACTTTCGTTGGCTTAATTTTCACCAGTTTGCACCTAAATGCAAACAAATAAGTATGTTGTTATTTAACCGACCAAGAACGCTGTCGGAGGAATTATGGT
>TBL_comb47_HYPODRAFT_10002835_pt1 | contig 21047 bp, 15 predicted proteins | sample TroBogypolimnion_40_FD_10682 | JGI IMG/M metagenome (IMG submission 10682) | reverse complement strand
TTCATAGCGGCCTTCGATTTCGCGGTTGCCGACTCTGCCGTTCCATGATCGGGCCCGACGGCCAGTCGGGCCAAGCCGAGGGGTGGCCTCAACCGAGAAGTCCCCACCAACGCCCCCTACCGGCAAGGCCGGCGGGAACCGGTGCTTACCCGCTGCTTAGCGCACTGACCCACTGCTCGATCTGCTAACAGCACTGCCTGACGGGCAGGGCCTCCAGCGATCCGGGCCGGAAAGAAATGTGCCCTGCGACGCTTTGATTCGTAACCAAACCACCGTCCCCCCGAAGGTGGTGGTTGTCAAGCCATACAAAAAGGCCGCGCCGTGTCTCGGTGTGGCCAAAAACGGACGCAACCGCGCCGCTCACGGTCAAAGCGACCGTTGTGCGGGTTATTGGAACTTGAAAAACTGCTTGAGGGCGATGGGATTCAGATTGAAACCCTTGTTCGGGTCCTGCCGCACGACCGGGGCCACCAGGCCCTTCCCGTAGAGTGGTTCGGACTGGAAGGTATCCCCGCGCAAGACCACCACGTTCTGCACGGTGGGCTTAACCTTGTGGGCAAAGTCGGCCGACATCTTGGACCAACGCTTGAAGCCCACGCGACAATTCCCGCCGGCAAGATCGAATTGGACGTAAACGGACTTTTCCTTGTCCGAGCTTTTTTTCTCCAGGTGGCTGGTGATGCGCGCCCCGTAGACAGCGCCGGTGAAGACAAGCGAACCCGCCAGGCCGAGCAGCACCCCCTTCCATTCGGCGTTCCCCGCGGTGTCCGGGTTGTATTGCTCGTCACGATTGATGACGCCGTAGAGCGCAACGCCCACCTCACCATGCTGGAACAGGCCGGTCACCCAGTTTGCGAAGGTGCGCAGCTTGGCTGCGCCCGCTTCGGCCTCGGTCATGGTTTGGTTTGACCCTGATTTGAGATCATGAAAGCCGTAGAGACCGCGGCTGGTGTGAAAGCAGATGGCCTGGCAGCCCAGGATGCTCGGAAAGCCGAGGCTGGCAGGGTCGAATGCCATTTGGTTCTCGTGGACGTGGTGCATACTCTTTATTTTCGGTTTGCTAGGCATTTGCTTTCCGTCCGCCCGCATGTAGTCGAGGTCGAGCCTCTGCGGTTGAGGGGGAATCGGTATTCGGTCTCACCAAGCATAGGGGCACGCTAGCACTCCCGGGCAGCACGGTCAACCGACTCTCTTCGACGGCTTTGGGGATACGAACGCGGGGTCAAAAATCAAGCCTTCAAACGACGGGCACCGGCGGGTGCGAACCGCAGGCGAATCTTCTTATGTGCTGCGGTAAATGGCAGCCGGGCCATCTGATGGGCGGTTAACCACTCCCCAACGCCGGAAGCCGACAGTCGCGGGCATCCTGAGAGAGCAAACACCTCCAGCGTGATGCGGTTGCAGGTGATCGAGTGCTTTAAGACGCCGAGCAACTCGATTGTCTCCGGGCCGAAGCCGAAAAGGCGTTGAGCCGCCTCCCTGGGCGCATCGTCCTGGCTGGCCAGTTCGAGGTTCGGGAATTCCCACAGGTGGGCGTTCACTCCTCCCGCCGGGCGGTGTCGGACGAGGAAACGGCGCCCATCACGGACCAGGAAAGCGGCAAAGCGACGCTGGAGTGTCCCTGGGCGCGGGCCGAGGTTGGGCAGGTCGTTGATGTGCGAGTGCTGGCGGGCAGAGCACCAATCGCTCACCGGGCAATCCCCGCATCGAGGCTGCCGTGGCGTGCAGACCAGCGCCCCCAGTTCCATGAGCGACTGGTTGAAAAGGGAGGGGGACCCCTTGGGTTGCCGTCGGCAGGTCCGCTTTACTAGATCCTCGGCCAGTTGCCACAACCGTCGGTTGGTTTCGCGTTCTCGCACTTCCCCGGGATCCCAAACAGCCGGGTCAGCACGCGGATCACATTGCCGTCCAGGATGGGGTGCGGTTGGTCAAAAGCGATACTGCACACGGCGCCCGCCGTGTAGCGTCCGATCCCCGGGAGATCCAGCACGGCCTCGAAGTCCTTGGGGAACCGACCATCATGGCGTGCGACGATGAGGCGTGCGGCCTGCTGGAGGTTGCGCACCCGAGTGTAATAACCGAGCCCTTCCCAGAGTTTATGCAGCTTGCCTGCGTCAACTGCAGCGAGAGAGGCAATATCCGGCAGAACCCGCATCCACCGCCTCCAATACGTCAGCACCGTCTTCACCTGGGTCTGCTGGAGCATGACCTCGGAGACCCAGACGGCATAAGGGTCCCGGGTTTGGCGCCACGGCAGGTCCCGCGCGTGGGCGGCGAACCAGACCGTCAGGGCTTCGATGATGCGGGTTTCGTTCATGGCTGACTTCGACCCCTGGCTGGTTGCGCCGCGGGCGCAAACCCTTTAGGCTGACCCCATGGTTGCGAAGCCGTTAACTTCCTATACATGCAAACTGACCGCCGAGCAAGCCGGTAACCTCCGGGGTTGGCTGGAGCGGCATGGCTCGCGGTTCCGGCAAGTCCCCTATGCCCAATTCGCCGCCGAGAAGGAGAAGACCAACTTCGTCTTCTACGAAAGCGGCAAACTCGTGGTCCAGGGCAAGGGAACCCAGGAATTCATCGAGTTTGTGCTCGAACCCGAAATCCTCAAGGAGGCGCGCCTGGGCTACGAGGCGGTGCTGAACCCGGAATTGCTAGCCCCCCGGCTGGGGGTGGATGAGAGCGGCAAAGGTGACTTTTTCGGGCCGTTGTGCGTCGCCGGCGTCTACATTAATGAGGCGGTCGTCAGCGCGTGGAAGAACTCGGGCATTCGCGACTCCAAGAACATATCGAGCGATCGGCGGATCAAGGAACTGGCCGAACTCATCCAATCCACGCCGGGTTGCGTGACGTCGGTCGTGCCTATCGGCAATGAGGCCTATAACCGGCTTTATGTCAAAATGCGGAGTGTGAACACCCTGCTTGCCTGGGGGCACGCCCGCGTGATTGAGAACCTCATGGGGCAGAACCACCGGATGACCCCCCCGCCGGTCAGGGCGATTAGCGATCAGTTTGCCGCCAGCAAAGAGACCGTATCCAAAGCCCTCATGAGTCTCGGACGTGAGATAGAATTGGTCCAAAAGCATCGGGCTGAAGAAGATCTGGCGGTGGCCGCCGCATCCATCCTCGCCCGCCATGAGTTCGTTTCCCGTCTGGGCGCGCTGGAGAAGCTATACGAGATGGGGTTGCCCAAAGGGGCTTCGGCAGCGGTTGATGCGGCCGCCAAGGCATTCATCGCCCGGCACGGGGTGGAGAATCTGCCCAAGGTGGCCAAAATGCACTTTCGCACGGCCCTGCGGGCACAGGGGTTGCCGGAGCCGCCAAAAGTCGAATGGCGGCCGCGATCCAAGCCGGGTGGAACGAAGGAGTGACGCGGATGGCCTGATTGGAGGGCGAAATTCGGCGAATCCCCGAAGGTGGTGCCTGCTAGGGGAGGTAGGGCGCCGTGGGTTTGGAGCCACCCCTGAGGACTCAGGGGCGACGGAAACCCGGTCGCAAAAGATTTTTCAAAAAAATGATGCGTCCGCTTGACAACCTATCCCAACTTTCGTAGCTTCTATAAAGTCGTTGGGCCGAATACAGATGAAATTCAGTAGCCCCTTAAGCCTTTAGTAGGGTAGAGTTGGGTTATTGGGTTTTTGTCGTTTATTCGTATCGGGTGATGACGGAACAGATTTGGCTGACTCAGATGTTTTTTGGGTTAGTGCCCGTGTAGCTCAGTTGGTAGAGCGCGTCCTTGGTAAGGACGAGGTCATCAGTTCAAGCCTGATCTCGGGCTCCATTTTAACAAACTATAACGCAGAACAATACAGACAGTATAACACCAGGAGAGAGCAATGGCTAAAGAGCAATTTCAACGCACTAAACCGCACGTCAACGTGGGCACCATCGGGCACATTGACCACGGAAAGTCAACGCTGACGGCCGCGATTGTCCAAACCCAGTCCAAAAAGGGCTTGGCGACGCCGATCTCCTACGCTGACATCACCAAAGGGGGCACCGTCCGCGACGAAACCAAGACGGTGACTATCGCCGTGTCCCACGTCGAGTACCAGAGCGACCAGCGGCATTACGCCCATATCGACTGTCCCGGTCACGCCGACTTCATCAAAAACATGATTACCGGCGCGGCCCAAATGGACGGCGCGATCTTGGTGGTGGATGCTTCGGAAGGTCCGATGCCCCAGACCAAGGAACACGTTCTGCTGGCTCGTCAGGTCGGCGTACCTGCGATTGTGGTTTTCCTCAATAAGGTAGACCTGGTAGACGACCCCGAGTTGCTGGAGTTGGTAGAAATGGAAGTTCGTGACCTGCTCACCAAGTATGAGTTTCCGGGTGACAAGACCCCGGTCGTGCGTGGCAGCGCCAAAAAGGCCCTCAACGGTGAGGCCGATGGTGAGAAGTCGATCCAGGCCCTTATGGAGGCGATCGACGCGTTTGTTCCGCTGCCGCCTCGCGAGGTGGACAAGCCCTTCCTGATGTGCATCGAAGACGTGTTTAACATCGAAGGACGCGGTACCGTTGTGACTGGCCGTGTGGAACGTGGCGAGCTCCTCAAGATGAGTGACGTCGAGATCGTCGGCCTCCGCGACACCCGCAAGACGGTGGCGACGGACATTGAAATGTTCCGCAAGCTGCTGGACTCGGCGAAGGCCGGTGACAACGTTGGCGTGTTGCTTCGCGGCACTAAGAAGGATGAGGTCGAGCGTGGCATGGTGCTGGCCAAACCCGGCAGTATCACCCCTCACGTCAACTTCAAGGCAGAAGTTTACGTCCTCTCGAAGGAGGAAGGTGGCCGGCATACCCCGTTCTTCACCAACTATCGCCCGCAGTTCTATTTCCGTACTACGGATGTGACCGGTACGGTCACCCTGCCGCAAGGCGTGGAAATGGTGATGCCCGGGGACAATGTCTCGGTCTCCATCAGCGTTATCGCGCCGGTAGCTATGGAGCGCGGGCAGCGCTTCGCGATCCGTGAAGGCGGGCGCACGATTGGCGCTGGGCGCGTGACGGAAGTGCTCGCCTAACTTATATTTTTCATTCGACTGGAGTGCGAGGGGAGTTCGCCCCTCGCCTCTGTTTGTTTGGAAGCTGCGAACCGGTCGGGAACCGGAGAACCGCGAGAGTCAAGGGCAAGAAACAAAAATACGAACAGCTCGACGGCAGCGCGTAGGGCGGTAGCTCAATTGGTAGAGTAGCGGTCTCCAAAACCGTTGGTTGGGGGTTCGATTCCCTCCCGCCCTGCCATCGCAAAAAGCCGGAGAGGTGGCAGAGTGGTCTATTGCGGCGGTCTTGAAAACCGCTTCGGCGTCACTGCCGACGGGGGTTCGAATCCCTCCCTCTCCGCCAATGTTGATTATGCAAGACTGGATCAAGATCGTTATCTGGGTCGTCCTGATCGGCGGCACCTTTATGTATTTGTGGCGAACGGGCCAATTGGCCCGGTTTACCACCTATATCGCTGCCACCCGTGAGGAGTTGCGCAAATGTACTTGGCCCACCTGGGACGAGCTCAAGGGTTCCACGGGCGTAGTTGCAATTTGCATCGCCCTCTTGGGTGGATTCACCGTCCTGGTTGATTTCGTCTTTTCCTTGTTCGTCCGCTGGATAACTTAATATTCGCCTTATCGGTCCCTTATGAAGAGCCAGTGGTTTGTAATACATACTTTGTCCGGGCAGGAGCAAAAGGTCAAAGAGAGCATTGAGAAACGCATCAAGCCCGAGGAAATGGGCGAGTACATCAAGGAGGTCCTGGTGCCCATGGAGAAGGTTGTCGAGGTGCGAAACCAGAAAAAGACCGTCTCCACCCGGAAGTTGTGGCCGGGATACGTGTTTGTCGACATGGCCTTGCTCGACGAGAGCAACCGCATCATCGAGAAGCCGTGGTATTTTATCAAAGAAACCCAAGGGGTGATTGGGTTTGTGGGGGGCGAGCCCCCCACACCGACTCCTACTGAAGAGGTCGAGTCGATCAAGAGCCAGATTTCCGACTCCGAAGAGCACGAGAAACCGAAGGTGAGTTTCGAGGTCGGTGAGACCGTCAAGATCAACAACGGACCGTTTCTCAATTTTAGCGGGGTGATTGAGGAAATCGAACCAGAGCGGGGCAAACTCAAGGTGACGGTGAATATTTTCGGCCGGAATACGCCGGTTGAACTCGAATATTGGCAGGTTGAGAAAGGTTAACCAGGTGTGCTGAGTGGCGCTGGCCTCGCTGAGCGGCGTCGGCTAAGGTTATTTCGGCTCATCATTGCGATTTATTTTTTATGGCAAAAAAGATTACTGGACAAATTAAACTGCAGATTCCCGCGGGGCAGGCCAACCCGGCCCCCCCGGTTGGGCCCGCGCTCGGTCAGCATGGTGTCAACATCATGGCGTTCTGCAAAGAGTTCAACGCCAAGACTAAAGACCAGCCCGGAATGATTATTCCGGTGGTGATCACGGTCTACGCCGACAAGTCCTTCAGTTTCATCACCAAATCGCCGCCGGCTTCCGTGCTACTTAAGAAAGCCGCCGGCATCACCTCCGGATCCAAAACCCCGAACAAAGACAAAGTGGGGAAGGTGACCCGGAAACAGGTTCTGGACATTGTGAAGCTTAAGGGCAAGGACCTCAACGCCGGTTCAGAGGAAGCAGCCATTCGCGTCGTGGCCGGCACGGCTCGCAGCATGGGCATTGAAGTGGTGGACTGATTTTCAGCGGTGGATGTGCCGTCGCAGCCGCCCCTGGAGTGGAAGCTCTAAGAGCAAAACCTTAACCGTAAAAAAATAGCCAAGCGGGAGATCGGCGGGAAGCCGTCGCTCATTTGAACCGCAGAAAGACCGAATGCCAAGTAAACGCTACAAAAAAGCCCTGCAATCCATCGATGCATCTAAAACCTACCCGCTCAAGTCGGCGGTTGAGGTATTGTGCAAACTCCCCCGCGCCAAGTTCAACGAGACAGTGGACTTGGCCTTTCGCCTGGGAGTGGACCCGAAGCAATCGGATCAGATGATTCGAGGCACAGGTTCCTTTGCCCCATGGGAGCGGCAAGGTCGTGCGCGTGTTGGTGTTCGCCAAGAGCGGGCCGGCCGCCGAGGCCGCCAAGGCAGCCGGGGCCGAATACGTTGGCTTCGATGACATGATCAAAAAATGCCAAGAGGGATGGGCCGACTTCGACGTGGCTGTGGCCACGCCTGAAGCGATGGGCGAGGTTCGGAAGTTGGGCAAAGTTCTGGGGCCGCGCGGCCTGATGCCCAATCCCAAGACCGGTACCGTCACCGACGACACCGATCGAGCCGTCAAAGAAGTCAAAGCCGGGCGCGTCGAGTATAAGACTGACAAAGCTGGCAATGTGCATGTGCCCATCGGCAAGGTCGCCTTCACCCCCATTCAGATCGAGGAAAATGCCCGGTCAGTGATTGATGCGGTGGTAAAAGCTCGTCCGAATAGCGTCAAGGGCACTTACGTCAACAGTTGCACGCTGTCGGCGACGATGAGTCCACCCGTGCGGGTGGATTGGAAGGAGTTCACGGCCTGAATTGGCCGGGTATTCGCCTGAAACTGGTTTAACAATATTAACGCTTTAACGATTTAATCACATGCGTCCGGAGAAGCAAAACCTAACTAAAGAGTACCTGGCCCGCCTGAACGCCTCGCCCTTCTTTATCGTGGTCAATTACAAGGGTCTCAAGGTCAGCCACATTACTGAGTTGCGCAAGCGGCTCACGGCGGCTGGCGCCGAGGTCCATATCATTAAGAACTCGATCTTTCGCATTGCCGCTAAGGAGGCAGGGGTGGGAGATTTCAACGGCTCCCTCGGCGGCCAATTGGCTGTCGTCACCGGCAAGCGCGACATTTCCACGGCTGCCAAGGTGCTGAAGACTTACGGCAAAGAGCTGGATCGTATCAGTGTGCATTTTGGCTACTTGAACAACCAACGATTGGAGCAGCCGGATATTCTGGCCTTGGCCGATCTGCCGGGTCTCGATGTGCTCCGCGGCAAGCTCCTCGGGCTGTTCAACGCCCCGGCCAGTACGTTGGTTCGGCTCCTCAACACCCCTGCCAGCCAACTGGCTCGAGTGCTGCAAGCCCAGCAGGAATTGCTGGAAAAACATGCCGAGGCGCCTGTGGAACCAGCCCCTGCCGTCGCGGCAGCCTGATCGCAATTCGCTCGCCGCCGGGTGGGAATCCCTGAAGGTTCAGGTTCCCGCCTTGGTGTGGTGCCGCGGTAAAACAGCAATTTCGGCCTCGTAACCGTCAAGGGGCCGGGAATAACAACACGTAACAACGTAAATCGTCGGCTCGCGGGCAGCGAGCTTAATTCATCTGTGGCCACGGCTGACGACGAGACGCAATGAAAGGTAACAATGGCTCTAGATAAAGCACGAATCGTAGAAGAACTCAGTAACGCCACCGTCCTGGAAATCGCTGGCTTGGTCAAAGAACTGGAAACCAAGTGGGGTGTCAGCGCTGCCGCGCCGGTCGCCGCCGCTGGTGGAGGCGCTCAAGCCGCCGCCGCTCCGGTTGCCGAAGCCAAGACCACCTTTGACGTCGTCCTCGTGTCGGTGCCTGCCGACAAGAAGATCTCGGTCATCAAGGGTGTGCGCGAAGTGAAGGCCGGACTCGGTTTGGCTGAAGCCAAAGCCCTCGTGGAAGGCGCCCCCAAGGCGATCCTGGAAGGTGCTAACAAGGCCGATGCCGACGCCGCCAAGAAGAAGCTCGAAGACGCCGGCGGCAAGGTTGAAATTAAGTAAGAGGTTCCCTCTTCGGGGCGGCGGCCCGGTGCCGCCGCCCCATTTCGGCTTGCCCTCTCCCAACAGCAGAAAAGCGAAAGTTTTAGATTAGCAAGCATATCCACAGCGCAGCCATCCCGTATGGCTTGAGTTTTGGCAAGTTCGCGCTTGAACGCGGCGGGCTTGCCTTGTGTCGTTTATTTGTAGTCAACGGTCCGGTCGTAGGCCGGCCATCCAGCAAAGGTCCAAATGCCATCGCGAACCACTGAACGAATCTATTTCGGCAAGATCAAAGAGATTATCGCCCCCCCGAACCTGATTGAGTTGCAGACCAATTCCTACAAGGAGTTTCTGCAAGCTGAAATCCCTCAGTCCAAGCGTAAAAACCTTGGTCTGCAAGCCGTGTTTACCGAGGTTTTCCCCATCGAGAGCTACGATGGAAAGTGCGTTCTCGATTTTCATTCGTACGAGATCGGCGATCCCAAGGTGGATTGGCTCGAGTGCCTCCGCGAAGGCTTGACCTTCGGCGCTCCCCTTTATGTGACCTTCATGCTTAAGGAGGAGAAGGGCGCTAAAGAGGAAAAGGTGTTCATGGGTGAACTTCCCCTAATGACACCCCAGGGCACGTTCGTTATCAATGGCGCTGAGCGTGTGATCGTCAGCCAGTTGCATCGCTCCCCAGGCTTGGCCTTCGAGGCCACTCAACACCCCAACGGGAAGACCCTGCATTCCTTCCGTATTATCCCAGACCGCGGTTCCTGGTACGAGGCGCAGTTCGATACCAGCGATTTACTTTACGTCTATTTGGATCGGAAAAAACGCCGCCGAAAGTTCCTGACCACCACCTTCTTCCGCGCTCTGTCCAACATCGAGAAAACCGAGAAAGACAAGGACTCCGGTAAGAAGAGCGGGTCCGACGAAGAGATCCTGCGGCTGTTTTACGATGTTGAGGAGCTCAACGTTAAAGAGGCTGAAAAGCGCGAAGACATGCCCAACAAGGTCCTCATCGAGGACGCGGTGGACATCGAGAAGAACCTAGTGGTGGCCCGTGCTTTTGAACCCCTCTCGAAGGCGGTAGTCAAACAGATAGCCGAAGTTGGCATCGCCAAGATCAAAGTGGTCGACACCTCCGTCGATGACGGGATCATGATCAAGTGCATGAAGAAGGACCCCGCCAAGAATGAGGAGGAGGCCTTGAAGGATATCTATCGTCGGCTCCGACCTGGGGACCCGCCGACGGCAGCCAACGCCAAAGCCCTTATTAAGCGTCTCTTTTTTGACCCGAAACGGTATGACCTCGGTCGGGTGGGGCGTTACAAGATTAACCAGAAGCTCGGCATTAAGGGCGGCGACTCCCGCATTCTCACCAAGGCCGACCTGGTTGCCGCCACGCGTTACCTGTTGCGCCTGAAGAAGGGCGAAGGCAGCCTTGATGACATTGATCACCTCGGCAGCCGCCGTGTCCGCACGGTGGGCGAGTTGCTCGCCAACCAGTGCCGCGTAGGCCTGGCTCGTACGGAACGCCTCGTCAAGGAGCGAATGACCCTTTTCGATCAAGGTGTGGAATCCATGTCTCCGCAGAAACTGATCAATCCGAAGGCCCTCTCGGCCGTCATTCGTGACTTTTTCGGCCGCAGTCAGCTCTCGCAGTTCATGGACCAGATCAACCCGCTAGCGGAGTTGACGCATAAGCGGCGGCTGTCGGCCCTCGGGCCAGGCGGGCTCTCCCGTGACCGTGCCGGTTTTGAGGTGCGCGACGTGCATCCCTCGCACTATGGACGCATCTGTCCCGTCGAAACTCCGGAAGGTCCGAACATCGGTTTGATCGCCTCCTTGGCGACCTTTGCCCGGATCAATGATTTCGGCTTCCTGGAGACACCTTATCGAAAGGTGGAGGCTGGCAAGGTTTCGACTCACCTCGATTATCTGACGGCCGACCGCGAAGAGACCTTCGTAGTGGCCCAGGCAAACTCGGCCATTGATGACAAGGGCAAGTTCAGCACAGAACGGGTGGTTTGTCGTGGCAAGGGCGATTTCATTGACGTCGAGCCCGTCCGCGTCGATTACATGGACGTGTCCCCCAAGCAGCTCGTTTCGGTTGCCGCCGCGCTCATTCCATTCCTCGAGCACGACGACGCTAACCGGGCTCTGATGGGTTCCAACATGCAACGCCAGGCCGTGCCGCTTCTGGTCACCGATGCGCCGCTCGTGGCCACCGGCCTGGAAGAGCGGGTCGCCAGAGACTCGCGCGCCGTCATCGTCGCCGAAGAAGCCGGCAAGGTGGCTTCTGTCACGGGCACCCTCATCGTGATCACCCCTGACGGCAAACTGCCTGATGGCAAGAAGAAACTCAAGACCGACCCCGAAAAGGGCGTCTATGTGTACCAGGTTCGGAAATTCATGCGGTCTAACGCCGCGACCTGCATCAACCAGAAGATTCTCGTCCGCAAGGGCGACTCGGTCAAGAAAGGGCAAGCCATCGCCGACGGTCCTTGTACTCAAGGCGGAGAACTGGCCCTGGGTCGGAATGTCCTGGTCGCCTTCATGCCGTGGAATGGTTACAACTTCGAGGATGCCATTCTCATCAGCGAACGCATCGTCAAGGATGACGTCTTTACCTCGATCCATATCGATGAGTTCGAAGTGGGCGCCCGCGATACCAAGCTGGGTCCCGAGGAAATCACTCGCGACATTCCCAACCTGGGCGATGAGGCCCTCAAGAACCTCGGCCCCGACGGTGTCATTCGTGTGGGCGCCGAGGTCAAACCCGGTGACATTCTGGTTGGCAAGATCACTCCCAAGAGCGAGACCGAACTCGCCCCTGAGGAGCGGCTGTTACGCGCCATTTTCGGCGAGAAAGCCGCCGATGTGAAGGACACCTCCCTGAAAGTTCCCTCCGGTACCTACGGGATCGTCATGGACGTGAAGGTTTCCGCCAAGCCGGAGGCTGATAAGGAAGTGCGCGTAGCCGCTACCGAGGAGAAACGCCATGCCAAAGAGGTCGAGGAGGATTATCGAAAGAAGACCGAGGAACTGCGCGAGCAGTTGACCGAGGCACTCAGCAACATTCTGCTCGGGGAAAAGATCCCGCTCGATGTTGTCAACAGCGAGACGGGCGAGATCATCATCCCGGCCAATCGCAAGATTACCAAAACCCTGCTCCGCAAGCTGGCGCAGGTTTACGACCGGATCGAAATCGATCCCTCTCCGATTCGAAACAAGATCAACGAGATCATCGGCAGCTTCAAAAAGAAGTTCGACGATCTCCAGATGCAATACGACGAGGAGATCGAACGGGCCGAGTCCGGCGAGGGCGTCGAGAGCGGGGTCATCAAGTCGGTCAAAGTCTATATCGCCTCGAAGCGCAAGCTCTCCGTGGGGGATAAGATGGCCGGCCGGCACGGGAATAAAGGCGTCGTCGCCAAGATTGTGGCCGAGGAAGACATGCCCTTCCTGGCGGATGGGACGCCCGTGGATATCGTCCTCAACCCGCTGGGTGTGCCCTCGCGTATGAACGTGGGGCAGGTGCTGGAGACGCACTTGGGCTGGGCGGCCCGACTGCTGGGCCTGCGTTTTGCAACGCCGGTCTTTGACGGCATCAAGGAAAAGGACATTCGAGCTTATCTCAAGGAAGCTGCGGACAAGCAGAAGCAGGCTGGCGAGCGGGCGCTCATCGGCGAAAATGGCAAGACCACGCTTTACGACGGACGGACGGGCGAGCCGTTCGACCAGGAAATTGTCGTGGGCTACATCTACATGATGAAACTAGGGCATTTGGTGGCCGACAAGATTCACGCTCGCGCCGTGGGTCCTTATTCCCTGGTCACTCAGCAACCCCTTGGTGGCAAGGCTCAATACGGCGGCCAGCGGTTTGGCGAAATGGAAGTCTGGGCCATGGAAGCCTACGGCGCCGCCTATACGCTCCAGGAGTTACTCACTGTTAAGTCTGACGACGTTCAGGGACGAACTCGGATTTACGAGAGCATTGTTAAGGGCGACAACAGCCTCGAGGCTGGCATCCCCGAGTCGTTCAACGTCCTTGTCAAGGAAATGCAGTCTCTCGGGTTGGATGTCAAAGTCGGTTATTCCAACCCGGTAGACCAACCGGCCGAACCCATCGCGGTCCTGGCTGCTGTTTAACCGTTCCAAGTCCAAATTATACCGTTCTCTATGATTAGCACCAAAGAAAGCGCCCGCGAGCTGCTGGGGCTCGAAAAGGTGAACCAGGTGGAATATGTGGCGATCTCCGTCGCCTCGCCCGAGTCCATGCGTTCCTGGTCCAAAGGGGAAGTCAAAAATCCCGAGACCATCAATTACCGGACCTTCAAGCCCGAAAAGGGCGGCTTGTTCTGCGAGCGGATTTTCGGACCCGTCAAGGACTGGGAATGTTCTTGCGGCAAGTACAAGCGGATCAAACATCGTGGAGTCGTGTGCGACCGCTGCGGGGTTGAAGTCACCTTGGCGCGGGTTCGCCGGGAGCGCATGGGCCACATCGAGTTGGCCGTACCCGTTTGTCACATCTGGTTCTTCAAGTGCATGCCGTCGCGTATCGGCTTGGTGCTGGATATGACGGCGCGGAACCTGGAACGCGTCATCTATTATGAGGATTACCTCGTGATCGATGAGGGGTCGACGCCCCTGAAGCGCAGCCAATTGCTCAGCGAGCAGGAGTACCGCGAGGCCCGCGAGACCTACGGCCCCGAGGCTTTCACCGCTAAGATGGGAGCGGAGGCCGTGCGTGACGCTTTGGCCAAGGTCGAACTCGGCCGCCAGATCGAGTTTCTTCAGGGGGCGATGACCGAGACCAAGAGCAAGCAGATTCGTAAGAAGGTTGCCAAGCGCATCAAGTTACTCCAGGGCCTGCAGCAGTCCAAGAGCCGACCGGAGTGGATGATTCTCACTGTGTTGCCGGTCATCCCGCCCGACCTGCGACCGTTGGTTCCCCTCGAAGGCGGACGCTTCGCCACCTCGGACCTGAACGACCTCTACCGGCGGGTGATCAACCGGAACAACCGGCTGAAGAACCTACTGCAGCTCAAGACTCCCGAAGTCATCATTCGCAACGAAAAGCGCATGTTACAGGAGGCTGTCGACGCCCTGTTCGATAATGGCCGGCATGGCCGCGCCGTCACCGGCGCGGGTAACCGCGCTCTCAAGTCGCTCAGCGACATGCTCAAGGGCAAGAGTGGCCGTTTCCGGCAGAATCTACTCGGCAAACGAGTGGACTACTCCGGACGTTCCGTTATCGTGATCGGTCCCGAACTCAAGCTGCACCAGTGCGGTTTACCCAAGAAGATGGCCTTGGTGCTCTTCGAGCCGTTTATCATTCGCCGCCTCAAGGAATTGGGTTACGTTCACACCGTTCGCTCCGCGAAGAAGATGATCGAACGGCAGACCACGGAAGTCTGGGACATCTTGGAAGAGGTGACCCGCGGGCATCCGGTCATGCTCAACCGCGCCCCCACGTTGCACCGGCTCTCCGTCCAGGCTTTTGAACCTCAGCTCATCGAGGGTGAGGCCATTCGCATTCACCCCCTGGTTTGTACGGCCTACAACGCCGACTTTGACGGTGATCAAATGGCCGTGCACGTTCCACTGTCGGTCGAGGCGCAATTGGAAGCCCGTCTGCTGATGATGGCGCCCAACAATATCTTCAGCCCCTCCAGTGGTCGGCCCATTATCACCCCGACCCAGGACATTACCCTGGGCTGTTTCTATCTTACAGCCGAGCCTCGCACCCCGGCCCCGGCCAACCCCTCATCACTCAAGTTGTTCGGCAATAAGACCGAGGTCATTTTTGCCTTCAGCGACAACGCGGTGACCACCCACGAACGCATCCGCATGGCTAATCCCGACCTCGGCAAGAAGACCGAATTCGGCGACGCCACCCGGAAGGTCATCGAAACTACGGTTGGACGCGTGCTCTTCAGTGAGATCTGGCCCGACGAGCTTGGTTTCCCCAACAAGTCGGTCAAGAAGAGCGAGCTTGGGGATATGATCTGGCGCTGCTACAAAGCTGCCGGGCACGAAAAGACCGTCATCATGCTCGACAAGCTCAAAGAAGTCGGCTTCCGCGAAGCCACCAAGGCGGGCGTCTCCATCGGCATCGATGACATGATCATCCCCAAGGAGAAGACCCAGGAAATTGACAACGCCCAGAAACAGATTCGGGAAGTTGAAAAGCAGTACCGCAAGGGCGTCATCACCCCGGGCGAGCGCTACAACAAGATCATCGATATCTGGACTCATTGCACCGACCAGATCTCCAACGTCATGTTGGACACGCTCAAGCACAACCAAGGGAAGCGAGAATACAATCCTGTATCCCTTATGGTCGATTCCGGGGCGCGCGGCAACAAACAGCAGGTTCGGCAGCTCGCCGGTGTCCGCGGCCTTATGGCCAAGCCCTCCGGCGATATTATCGAGAAACCCATTCTCTCCAATTTCCGTGAGGGACTGACTGTGCTCGAGTACTTTATTTCCACTCACGGCGCCCGTAAGGGGTTGGCCGACACCGCCCTCAAGACGGCGGATTCCGGCTATATGACCCGCAAGTTGGTGGACGTCGCGCAAGACGTCATTATCCGCGAGAATGACTGCGGCACCAGCAACGGTATCTGGGTGCAGGCCATCTATGAGGGTGAGGATGAGGTCGTGCGCCTCGGTGAGCGCCTCATTGGCCGTCACTCCTGCGATGATGTCCCCAATCCCCAAAACCCGAAGGAGATCCTGGTGCATTCTAACCAGGAAATCGACGAGGTGCGCGCCAAGCTCATCGAGGGTTCCGGCGTTGAAAAGGTGAAGATTCGTTCCGTGCTCACTTGCGAGAGCAAACACGGCGTTTGCATCTACTGTTACGGGCGTAATCTGGCCACCGGCTCGCTGGTCAAGCTGGGCGAGGCTGCCGGCATCATCGCTGCGCAGTCCATCGGCGAGCCCGGCACGCAGCTTACCATGCGTACCTTCCACATCGGGGGCACCGCCTCCCAGGTCTTCAAGCAGCCGCAGATTAAGGCCAAATACGACGGCATCGTTCGCTACAATGACCTCCGCCTGGTCCAACTGGAAGACGGCAATAATATCGTGCTCAATAAGAACGGCTCCGTCTCGATTGTCAGCGATGATGGCCGCGAGTTGGAGAACCACCCGGTGGTCATCGGGGCAGTTATCTCCAAGCCCGACGGTTCTCGCGTCAAGGGTGCCGTTATTCACCCCACTACCAAGGTCAAGATCGATGGCGATACCTTTGTTCAGTGGGATCCCTACAATGTGCCCATTTTGTCCGAGAAGGCCGGCAAAGTGAAGTTTGTGGACATCATCGAGGGTGTCACGATGAAGCAGGAGACTGACGAGACTACCGGCCAGGAAGCCATGGTCGTCATCGAGCACAAAGAGGATCTGCACCCGCAGATCGTCATCCTGGACGAGTCCGGCGAACCGGTCGCCAACTATCCGATTCCCTCGGCCGCGCATATCGTGGTGGCCGAAGGTGACAAGATTGTGGCCGGCACGCTGATGGCCAAGACGCCGCGAAAGACCTCCAAGACCAAAGATATCACTGGCGGTCTGCCCCGCGTGGCGGAACTGTTCGAAGCCCGCCGTCCCAAAGACGCTGCCGAGATCTCCAAGATCGATGGTATCGTGGATTTCGGCGCCAGCGTCCGTGGCAAGCGGTGCGTGCTAATCAAGGATCAGCAGACCGGTGTGGAGGAGGAACACCTCATTCCGATCGGCAAGCACGTCATCGTGTTCAAGGGTGACTACGTCAAGAAGGGGCAGCAATTGACCGAAGGACCAGTGGATCCGCACGAAGTCCTCGACATCTGCGGCCCGCAAGAACTCCAGGAGCACCTCGTTAATGAGGTCCAGGAAGTCTATCGCCTCCAGGGTGTCACGATCAACGACAAGCACATCGAGATCATCGTCCGCCAGATGCTCCGCAAGGTCCGCATTACCGAGCCGGGCGATACCGGCTTCCTTTGGGGCGAGCAGATCGATAAGCTCGATTTCGAGGAAGAGAATCACCGGGTCGAGAAAATGGGCGGCAAGCCGGCCGAGGCCCAACCCGTACTGCTTGGCATTACCAAGGCCTCTCTCGAAACCGAGAGTTTCCTCAGCGCCGCCTCGTTCCAGGACACCACCCGTGTCCTCACCGAGGCTGCCACTCGCGCCCGAGTGGATTACCTCCGTGGGTTCAAAGAAAACGTCATCATGGGGCACATCATCCCGGCGGGCACCGGCTTCGATCACCATCGCAAGGTTCGGCTCAAGCCCTTGGTTGAGCTCCAGGAGGAACCTGAACAGCCAGAGCCCGCTCCCATTTCGCTGACCGCCGACAACCCGTTAATGGGTTGATGCTCGCGGTACGCTTATAATTCTCGCGAAAGAGCATCCGGTTCTGCGGATGCTCTTTTTAGATCGCACAGGCGCCGGCGATGGGGCGGAAAACCTCCGCCATGATGTTCCATCGCCCCAGAGCTTCCAGCAGGGCAGGGGAGTGGGCCTTTTGCACGAGCACCATCACGCATCCGCCCAGGCCGGCGCCCGCCAGTTGTGCCCCCTCCACCCCCGTTTGACGCCGCGCCAGGTCTGCGATGCGGTCCAGCGCGGGCAAACTGCACCCGTAAGCGCCCGGGAGTCGGGCGACCGAGTCGGTCTTTCCGCGGCTTCTCGCCGACGGCCTCGATGCCACCGCGAGGGAAGGCCAGGCGGCTGTCCGCCAGACATGGCGAGCCGTCTCATGAGCCACCCGGTCCCCATCGTGAGATTGGTCCATGAGCCGTCCCAAATCGCTAGCTCGGTTGTTCTGGAGCAAATCCAGGCAACGGTCAGCTCGTTCCATCTCCGCCAGTCCAAACCGGACCACCCCCCCGACCACGTAACCCTCCGCCGGCGCGTCGTGGCTTTGCAACATCCGCTGGATGCGCTCGCGCTCAGTCGCCTCCAGTCGTGGCAAGGCCGTTTCCACCTGTCGGCGGGTCAACCGTTCGGGCAATTGCGCCAACAGGCGGGCGAAGGCCGTTTGCTTCATCCCGAGATGCTCCGGGGTCAGGTCGCACAAGTGCTCGATCCGTGGCGCCAATTCGGGTCGCAACAACTTAATCCACGCCCGCCCGATCTGGTACGCCGCCACTTTGGCATTAAACCGATTGCGGACCCCGGCCGACTTCCCTGCGTAAATGCCTGAATTACAGACGACCAGGTCGTGCTCGGGGAAGAAGGGCGCGGAGCCTTCGATCCGGAATGGGAAGAAGGAAACGCGGGTTACGTACCCACGCCGCGAGAGGCGGATAGCGGCGTGGTCGGAGGCTCCCCCGCGGGTACCGACAAACCACTCACTCTCCCCGCATAGGCTTACCAATCGCAGGGCGCTTAGTGACAACCCGTTCACCACGCGCACGGCTTCCGCCACCGCCACGACCAGCGCTGAGGAGGAGCTCAGCCCCGCCCCCATCGGGATGTCGCCGCTTACCATCAGGTCCAACCCGCGGAGGGGGCGGTCACGGAATTGTTCTTGCAGCCGCAGCATGGCGGCCTTGGCATAGTTAACCCAATCCCCGCGCGCAGTCTCCAGCAACCTCTGGAGGCGCGGTCCATCGATCACTCGCTGCCAGTCATCCCAATCCAGGTTCGCGACCAGGTCAGCAATGCGAAAACCCTGCTCGGCGAATTGCGACTCATTCAGGTTTACCAGCCGGACCGCGTCATCGGTCCGTGGCGCGGCGACGAGGATGACCTCGCGATTAACAGCCATGACATTGACCGGACCACCCTGGTGATCGATGTGTCGCCCCATCAAGTTGATCCGCCCGGGGGAGCGCACGATGACGACCCGCCGCTCCGGTCCAAACCGCCGGATGAACGCCTCCAAGACGTCGCGCCACTTCTCCCACGGCACCGCTGGCCCGTACCACCGTGCGAATTGCCGCCTCGTTGAACCGTCCGGTTCGCTCAGCCGGTTCATCCACACATCCGCCCGTTCGAGCACCCCGCTCGTTGCCCCCGAGGCGTCATTCGCGGATGGTTCTGCCGGAGGCCGATAGACCTCCTCGATGGCGAGCAACTCCTGAGGGTTATTGAACGCCATCAGATCGTGTGGGTCGCGGATCTCGCACCCGGTGAGGCGTGCCGGAGGGTCCCGGCGCGCGAGGATCTCCACGACATCCGTGAGGTATTCTTCGTGGTTGGCTCGGAAATGCTTCAACCCTTCCATCGCCTCTTGGAGCACTGGTCCNCGAAAGACGTAAGCCGAGAGGTTGACCTGGTCGAACCGTTCCAGGATCTGGTCTGCGGGGATCGCTTCCACCCCGACCCGCGCGCAACCGCGCCGTTCTTCCGGGGAAAAGCGTTGCTCGAAGGAGTTGCGATTGAGATCCTTCAGATCGCTGGGGCCACCGCTCAGGAGTTCGGCCACCAGGGCGCGCGCCGTCCGTTCTTCGCATTCGCGAGTGACGATCCGTTCCACCGCCGGGCGCGAAAGCGCGGACTGTCGGCCCAGTGCCTCGCCGATCCGCCCCAGGGCGACCAGACGCTGTCTCTCCCCTTCCTCCAGAATCCCGACGATCCGTTTTTTGGCGGACGTCAAGAGAATACCCGAACTCGAATGGGGTGGACGTCGAGTGGTGGCCAGCGTGACGTCTGCCCCGCTGGCTTCATGTGCGGCCCGCAATTGCAGGATGGTGCGTGGAGTAATCACTTTGTCCCCGGCCACCACCAGCACATCGCCCGCAAATTGGATTTGCTCGAGGATTTGAGCCCCTTGGCGCGCGGCGTGGCCGGTGCCCCTGGGTACTTCCTGAAATGCAAAAATAGTCCCCGGAAAACGCCGGCTTACCGTCGTCATGACGCTCTCCGCCAAGGTGCCCACCACGACGATATTGGGCCTGGCGCCGCAGAGATTGTAAGTTTCCAGGGCACGCCAGATTACCGGCACGCCGGCCACCTCAAAACAGACCTTGTGCTTCTCGCTTGAACCCATCCGGCTGCCCTGGCCGGCGGCCAGAATGATCGTTGCCAATGCCCGGGTCATAGACTTACCCGATCCAAGGCCGTCTGCTTTCACGAAAAGGGGGCTGCTGCGCTTTCCGTCAGCCCGCCAGAAAGAGGCGCCGCCTGCTGCGTCGTTGTTTTCGGCTCCGTGTCCTTCTTGGGTTCCGTGCCTTGGCCTGTAAGCATCATAACCCCAACGACCGCCGCCAGGCCGATGCGGTACCAGCCGAACAGCACGAACGTATGGGTTCGAACGTAGCCCAACAGCCATTTGACGGCGATGAACGAGACGATGGCCGCGACAACGAAGCCAAGCGCCACCAGGTCCCAATGTTGTGGGGTCGCGCCGGGAGGCGGGTGGTGCAACGCCTTGAAGATCTTCAAACCGCTCGCCGCGAGCATCGTCGGAATTCCCACCAGGAAGGAGAACTCCGTCGCGGCGGGACGATTTAACCCCAAGAGCAAGCACAGTAGAATGGTAGCTCCCGAGCGCGAAGTACCCGGGAAGACTGCGGCCAGCAATTGACCCAGCCCGACCGCCAAGGCGATGGTCCAGGTCACGTCATCCCGGAGGGGGCGTCCGTGCAATGTGGCTTCGATCGCTACAAACGCGATGCCGCCCACCAGGAGCGCGATCGCCACGGGCATCAGGTGTTCTGGCAGTTTGAAATGTTGTTTTTCTAAAATCAACCCGCCGATCCCCGTGAGCACGAACGCAAAGGCGATCTTAAAAGCGTACTGCTGGGTCTCCTTGGTTCGCCACTCGAAAGCGAATTGTCGCAAGCGGTTGGGAAAGAGCGGCAGCACCGCGAGCACGGCGCCGGCCTGGATGACCACGTTGAAGAGGTCACCTTGGTTCAGGATACCGAAAAGAGTGATCTCGTCGCAGTGAAGCCACTTCTCCACAATGAGCAGGTGTCCGGTCGACGAAACCGGTAGAAACTCGGTTACGCCTTCGACGATTCCCAACAGCAAAATGACAATCCAAAACGGCATAGCGGCCCTTATAAACGCGAAAAGCGGTAGGAACACAAGGAAAAATGGCATCAAACCGTGGGCAATGGTCCTGGGGGCGAACGAGTGGGCCAGGCGCTGCTCCCGCATTTCCCCTTCGTGCACCGCTAATGACGGGGGCGTGGATCTTCCGGGCCGCCCGGTCGTCCGGTGCGGAGCGCCGGGATGGCAGACCGAAATGGCCCACACAGACAATTGCCGTCTCACGGTGCAGCAATTCTCATTTTGAGACGAAACCGGAGCGGGCTCCGGGAGCCGGAGGGGAGGTGGGGACGGGTGTTACCAAATCGCCATGATTGTCACCCAATCGTAACTGTGCATTGCGACCCGTAC
>TBL_comb47_HYPODRAFT_10002828_pt1 | contig 21063 bp, 19 predicted proteins | sample TroBogypolimnion_40_FD_10682 | JGI IMG/M metagenome (IMG submission 10682) | reverse complement strand
GACCGGCTGGAGGCCGGGATCGAGCAGCACCGGGGGCAGTACGGTTACTTTTGTGAGTACGTCACCACGGATTTGGCCTGCCTGAAGGGCGTGGTGAACGAAAAGTACCAAACCATGACCTGTTTTGGCCTGGATCGGACGCAGCTGGCGCGCATGGTGGTAGAGCAAGAATTCACCGGTATTGACCGCGTTGTTCCGGTGGGTCAAGCGCTTGACATTGGTATCATCTGGGACGGTTTTGACCTTATTTCCACGCTTTCAAGAATCATTCACGCACCATAATCCGTTCAGTGCTTGTGGGTCCTGAACGATGTGTCCAACCGAATTGCCGATCTTGCCCAGAACATATAGGAAAGCCAGCCATGAACAGCCGCGAAAAATACAATGCCACCTTCGTAGAGACCTTGCTGGTCGACCCGAAGGACCTGCCCGGCTTGAAGTACCAGGACCTGGCCAGTTGGGACAGCGTAGGGCACATGCANCTCATGGCAGCGCTGGAAGAAGCTTTCGCCATTGAGCTGGATATCGACGACATCATCGATTTTTCCAGCTACGAAGTGGGCATGGTCACGCTGGCCAAGTATGGCGTGGTGTTCGAGGCCGTGTGATGGCGGAGCAGCTCGCGCGACTGGCATTGGACATTCGCGGCGTGATTGCGTGCCAGCGCAATCGCTACCCGGTATTGCTGATCGACCGGGTGGACGATGTGGATCCTGGCAAGAGCGCCACCGGCCACAAGCATTTCACCTACAACGAATGGTTTTTCCCGGGCCACTTTGATGACGAGCCCAATGTGCCAGGCTTTATCCAGATGGAATGCCTGACGCAGACTTTCATCATGACCTTTCTGTGCATGCCGGAGTACCAGGGCATGAAGACCAATTTTGTGTCGGCCAATAACGTCAAGTTCAAACGCAAGATTGTTCCCGGTGACGCCTTGGTCATCCAGGCCACCTTGCAATCCTTCAAGCGCGGGCTGGCCATTGGATCTGCTACCAGCACGGTTCATGGCGAGGCGGCTTGCTCGGCCGATTTTGTGATCACCGTGCCGGATGTCATGAACCGCTTCAAGCCCAAAGCCTGAGCCCACGGGAACCGCTATGCGCCTTGCCGACTATGTGATGAACCGATTGCGTGCAGCCGGCATCGGCCATGTGTTTCTGGTCACCGGACGCGGCGCCCTGTTTCTGACAGATGCGTTGGCCAAGCATCCGGAGCTGGCCGCGGTATCGGTGCACCACGAGCAGTCGGCGGCATTTGCCGCCGTGGCCTATGCCCAGCAGACCGACGCCTTGGGGGCTTGCCTGGTATCGACCGGCTGTGCCGCCACCAACACCATGACCGGTGTGCTGTCGGCCTGGCAGGACGGCGTTCCCTGCATATTCATCTCGGGCCAGAATATTCTGAAAGAGACCAGCCGTTACACCGGCATTGCGCTGCGCACCTATGGCCAGCAAGAGGCCGATATCGTGGAACTGGTGCGTCCCATTACCAAGTATGCGCACATGGTTACCAGCGCCGATGAGATTGCGCAGGTGATGGACACGGCACTGCACCTGGCCAGCAGCGGGCGCAAAGGACCGGTGTGGATTGATATCCCGCTGGACCTGCAAAGCGCGCTGGTCGACTCCGACACGCTGCAGAGCGCACAGCTTCCGACAGCGGATGCCATCGCCGTGCTGCCGGAACGCGTTCGGGCCGTCATGCAGGGCTTGGCCCAAGCCAAGCGCCCGGTGGTGTTGATCGGCAGTGGCGTGCGCTCGGCGGGCGCACAGGCGGCATTCAAGACCCTGGTGGAGCGCTGGCAGTTGCCGGTGACGTTTGCGGCGTCAGCCCCCGACACCTACGGAAGTGCCATGGCGCAGTCGATCGGCTCGGTGGGCAGCATGGGCTGCTCGCGCGCCGGTAATTTTGCGGTGCAAAACGCCGACTATCTGTTGGTGTTGGGCTCTCGCCTGTCCTCGCTCACGACCGGGCCGGAGTTCTGCAAGTTCGCTCGCGCTGCGACGGTGGTGGTGGTGGACATTGATCCGGTGGAGCACAGCAAGGAGACGGTGCGCATTGACGATCTGGTGGTGGCCGACTTGCACGACTTTCTGGCGCAGGCCAACCAGTTGGCGCCCGCGCCCGCAGACCCCGCCTGGCTGCAGCAGTGCCAGCGCTGGAAGGCATTGTTTGGCGCGGTGGAGCCATCCTTTTTCAGCGAGGACAGCGTGGACCTGTACGCATTGGCGGACTGCCTCAGTAGCGTACTGCCCAGCCCCAGCACCGTGGTGACGGATTCCGGCCTAGCCGAGGTCATTTTGCCCACCAATATGCGCTTTGGTGACGGCATGCACTGCATTCATCCCGCCTCCCAAGGGGCNATGGGATTTGCCTTGCCGGCAGCGATTGGTGCCCATTACGCCGGTGCACCGCTGACGCTGGCCGTGATTGGGGATGGCTCCATCATGATGAATATCCAGGAGCTGGAGACCATTCGCTACCGCAAGCTGCCGCTCAAGATTGTGGTGATCAACAACAACGTCTATTCCATCATCCGGCGGCGCCAGCGCGACCTTTTTCGAAAACGCATCATCGGAACCGACCCTGACAACGGCATCAGCTGCCCCAGCTTTGAAAAAGTGGCGGCGTGTTTTGATTTGGACTACGTGAAGATTGAAAACCAGGCGCAGCTGCGCAGTGGGCTGATGGATGTGCTGCGGCGTGACGGGCCGGTGCTGTGCGAGATCATGGGACGGGTCGACCAGGAGTACATCGAAATCGGCCAGGCGCGCAGCACGCAGGACAAGCGCCTGGTGCGACGCCCGCTGGAGGACCAAACGCCTTTTCTGGACCGCGCGGTATTTCTGTCGGAAATGCGGATCGAGCCCCTCGACCAATAAACGGAGCCTTCACCCACCATGGCCACACTCACACTGCGCAGCGGGCGCCAAATCGGTGACTACTTGCAGCCCTACATCGTCGCCGAGCTAAACACCAGCCATTTCGGCGATATGGCGATCGCACGGTCCATGATCGACCAGGCCAAGGCGGCTGGCTGTGATTGCGTCAAGTTCCAGTCCTGGAGCACCGATACCCTGTACGCCAGCAGCTTTTACCAGGAAAAGGCCAACGCCATTGCCAAGCGCATTGTCAGCAAGTTTTCGCTGGAAGAGAGCCAGCTGCTTGAGCTGGCCCAATACTGCCAGTCCATCGGAATGGACTTTTCCTCCACGCCCTACGCGCGCAATGAGGCCGAATTTCTGGCGCAGCGCTGCGGCGTACCGTTCATCAAGATTGCGTCCATGGAGTTGAACAACCTGCCGTACCTGGCCTTTTTGGGGTCCTTGCAGGTGCCGCTGGTACTCTCCACCGGCATGGGGACGCTGGAGGAAATCGTGCGAGCGGTGGACACCATCACGAAAACAGGCAACCAGCAGCTTGTCATTCTGCATTGCATCTCGGTCTATCCGGCGGCGCCGGCAACCATACGCCTGCACAACATTCTGGGTCTGCGCAGCGAATTTCCGAACCATCCGATTGGCTATTCAGACCACACCATTGGCAGCGAAATTCCCAGCGCCGCAGTGGCACTTGGGGCCTGCCTCATTGAAAAGCATTTCACCCTCGACAGCCGCCGCATTGGCATGGATAACCAGATGGCAACCGAGCCCGAAGCCATGAAGGCGATGGTGGGCGCCTGTCACCGCGTGCACGAAGCGATGGGTGGAACCGGACGCCTGCTGGACAGCCAGGAGCAGGCCCAGATCGTCAAGATGCGGCGCAGTGTGGTGACGGCGCGGGCGTTGAAGGCCGGACACCGGCTGACGCTGGACGACCTCGACGCCAAGCGCCCCGGCAACGGCATTGCGCCCAGTGAGATGGCCAGTCTGGTTGGCCACGTACTGACAGTCGATCTGGCGGCCGACGTTTTGATTCTGCCCGAGCAAATCGAGGCGCAAGGCTAGTGTGGCCGTTGCGCCAAACCGGGCGGATTCGGCAGGGACAGGCACATTGTTTGGGGAATCGACAGCCATGAAACACAGCAGAAACTTCATTCCCTTCAACTGGCCCCATATGACGGGCAAAGAGCTCTACTACATCGCGCAGGCCCACTTCAATGGCAGCCTGGCGGGCGATGGTCCATTTACCAAGCGTTGCCACCAGTGGTTGCAGGAGCGCAGTCAATGCCACAAGGCCTTGCTAACCCATTCCTGCACTGCGGCCCTGGAAATGGCGGCCCTGTTGCTGGACATTCAGCCCGGCGATGAAGTCATCATGCCGTCCTATACCTTTGTGTCCACCGCCAATGCCTTTGTCCTGCGCGGCGGTGTGCCGGTGTTTGTGGATGTGCGTGAGGACACGCTGAATCTGGACGAGCGGCTGATCGGAGCGGCCATTACACCGCGTACCAAGGCCATCGCCGTGGTGCACTATGCCGGCGTGGCCTGTGAGATGGACACCATTCTGGCCATCGCCCGCAAGCACGGCTTGCGCGTGGTGGAAGATGCCGCCCAAGGGGTGATGTCGCGTTACAAGGGGCGCGCGCTGGGCAGCCTGGGCGACCTGGGGGCCTACAGCTTCCATGAGACCAAGAATGTGATTTCCGGCGAAGGTGGGGCGCTGCTGGTGAATGACCCCGAGTTGGCCTTGCGCGCAGAAGTCATCCGCGAGAAGGGCACCGATCGCAGCCGCTTTTTCCGCGGCGAGGTCGACAAGTACACATGGCAGGACGTGGGCTCGTCCTTCTTGCCGGGTGAACTGATTGCCGCTTTCCTGTGGGCGCAACTGGAAGAGGCGCAACGCATTACCGACGTGCGCCTGGAGAGCTGGCGCTACTACCACGCGGCATTGGCGCCGCTGGAAGCACAAGGCCTGTTGCGTCGCCCGATCGTGCCGCAGGACTGTGAGCACAACGCCCATATGTACTACGTTCTGCTGGCGCCAGGCCTGAGTCGCCAGGCGGTGCTGGACGAACTCAAACGCCACGAAATCTCCTGCGTGTTCCATTACGTGCCCCTGCATTCCTCGCCCGCGGGCATGCGCTTTGGCCGGGTGCACGGCAGCATGCAGCAGACCGACACCCAGTCGGAGCGCTTGATCCGCCTGCCCTTGTGGGTGGGCATCAGCCATGCGCAGCAGGACCGGGTTGTCGACGTCCTTCGAACCTTTCAAGCCTGAACGGAGCCGCCCATGCCAAGCCAGCCTTGCACGCCCCTAGCCTTGGATGTCCAAGGTTTGCCCGCGCTCACGCAAGCCGATACCGCGATGCTCAAGCAGTGGGGCGACGACCACCTGGCCCGCGGCGAACTCGGCACCGCCAAGCAGTGATTTGCTGAACTGGTGCAGCGTCAGGCAGTTGATGCCACCACGACCTTCATCTACGCGCAACTGCTGGTGGATGGAACGCACAAGCAAGAGGCCGCTGCGCGTGACTTGCTGCTGCCGCTGATCGAGGCGCAGCCGTCCCTGCTGCAGAATCCGCAGAACGAAAGCTTTATCCGCTTCATTGTGGCGCGCTGCCGCAATGTGGGCCCCATCGAGAAGGCGGCGGCCTTCGGTTCCCAATTGGCACAGCTCACGCAGCAAGGCGCGGATTATTTTGATTTGAGCGAAATGCTGTCGATGGCGCCGGCCATCCGCATTGTCATCACCGTCTCGCCGGTTCCGCTGATGACCTCCTTCGAGTTTGAGTCCTGTGTCCAGGCCGATTGCATCTCGAAAAGCACCATGCGCCTGGTGGCGCATGAGGTGGTGCAGAACGCGGGGCTGCAGAGCATTTACTACTGGCGATCGTTTGAGGTGTTTCGCTGGGCGGGCTCCAATGCCAGCGATTATATTGGTGCGGATGACGGATCGTCGGTACACGTGTCCGAGGACAAGGTCAGCCAGACGATCAAGGCGTTCATAGACACCTTCAGCGCGGCATGAGGGCGATGCACCGATAGCCGGTGGCCACACAACAGGGACCGTTTCACCATGCTGTATGTTTTAGGAATGAGCCAAGCCATCAGAGTGCTGCGCGCCATGGACGAGGGGGCAACCGCTAGCCACAGCAATTATGGCCCCAGCACGCAGGAAGCCGCCACCTGGCAGGAGCGTCCGGTACCGGCCGTGCTGCGCGGTGCAGGGCGGCATGCAGGTGTTTCTGCTGTCCTCCTGGAACGCCAGCCTCAAGGACGGCGTGCTGGCCGCCACCGACCGCTATTGGCAACTGTTGGACACCATACCCCGGGATGCGGAGCCGCGCCGTCTCGTGTCGTTCATGGGCGGTAACGAGCATTCGGTGCTGTCCATTGTGGAGCACTCCAAGCCCTACGATTTTTATGCGCCCGAGTGTGCCGATCTGGGCATGATTCCCGGGCGCCAGCCAATTGCGCTGGCAACGATTGAAACGCTGCTGCAAGCGCGCATGAACAGTATCGTAGCACTGCTGACCGCGCTGCGTCTGAAGCACCCGGAACTGCGCATACTGCATGTGATGCCTCCACCCCCCATAGCCTCCGAGGCGCAGATCCTGCAGCAACCCGAAATCTTCCGCGAACTATTTGCTGCGCACGGCATCACGCCGCTCAGCGTGCGCGTGAAGATTTACCGCGTCTACTGCCGCCTGTTGGCGCAGACCCTGGCCGGGCTGGGCATCGACCATATCCAGCATCCGCCGGATGTCACCGACGCCACCGGCGGACTGCGCGATGCCTTCGCCCTGGCCTGCACGCATGGCAACGAGGCCTACGGGCAACGCGTGGCACATCAGTTGGGCATCGCTCTGAAAGACTGACCATGCACCCCTATTCACAGCAACCCGATGCAAGTTTTTGGCGACGTTTTGTGTCGGACACCGCGTGGAGCGACGTCGACTTTGTGGGCACACCGAAGTTCACCCTGAGCCCAGAGGACAAGGTCAGTATGGCGGGCAGTTGCTTTACTCAGCACATTGCGCGGCATATGCGCAAGCGCGGCTTGACGCAGTACCAGACCGATTCGGCCCATCCCCTGTCGCGCGAGGCGGGCGTGCAAGACACCAGTTTTGACATGTTTTCGGCGCGCTTTGGCAATGTCTACACCTCGCCCCAATGCCTGGAGTTGCTGCAGCAGGCCGTGGGCTTACGACCCATCATCATTGAAGATTTTGTAACGCAGGACGGGCGCGTCTATGACTTGCTGCGCCCAAATACGATCCCGGGCGGCTTTGCCGCACTGGAGGAGGCGCAGGCGGATCGCCAGTTCCACATGGCCCGGGTGCGCGACATGTTCGAAGGCGCGGATGTGCTTGTCTACACGCTTGGGCTGACCGAGTCGTGGTGCCACCGACAGGGCGCTTACACCTATCCGGTGTGCCCGGGGACGGCGCGTGGCCTGTTCGACCCGCAGCAGCACCAGTTCCACAATTTGACGCAGGCCCAGGTGGTGGCCGATCTTGTCGCGCTGGTGGAGTTGGCAGGTCAGATCAATCCGGGCCTCAAATTCATTTTCACTGTGTCGCCGGTGCCGCTGGTGGCAACCCACACCCAGCAAAATGTGCTACTGGCATCGAGCTATTCCAAGTCGGTATTGCGTGCCGCCTGCGGGGAAGTGGCCCATATTCCGCAAGACCTGATGCACCTCAACGGCCCCTACATTCTGGACGCCTTCAAATACACCGCCCTGAGCTTCTGGGCCCCCTGGAGCGACGCGAGTCGGCGCCGTGTGGTGTACCCGAAGGCCGGTCAGTTTGTAGAGGCCGACATCGAGAGTTCGCGCTGCATCACCTCCATCGGCGTGGAGTCCATGCTGTCGGCCCTGGACGCCATCGCCCTGTAGGGCTGTGCTAAGGAATCAGTCGGGCCGCCCAGGCTGGTTTGCTGGTGTACATGGCGTGGAGTGAGGCCCAATCGCTGGCCAGGGTGAAATGGTGTTTTTGCGCCAGAAACTGCAGGGAATTTTTGGAAAACAGGCTGATATGGCCGTTGCGCGGGGCTGCATACCACCAGTTCAGGCGCTGCCCCAACTGGATGTGGCCATCCGACAGCTGGGTGGAAAAATGCAGCACGCCGCTGGGCGCCAGCAAGCCATGCAGACTCTCCATCAGGGCCAGCGGGTCGGGCACATGCTCAAAAACCTCAAAGGCGGTGATCAGGTCAAATTTCCCCAACTGCTGGCGGTCCACGTCCTTGTTCACGAACGGGTCATAGGAGCGTGAATTCCAGCCCGACTCGCGCAGCAATTCGGACAAGCGGCCGTTGCCGCCGCCATAGTCCAGGTGGCTGAACTGGTCCGAATAGCCCCCAAAAAGCTGCAGCAGCCGCGTGCGGAACCCCTGCGGACGAATCTCCACATACTCCGGATCGACCTGGATATAGTCCTGGTTGTAGATACGGTCCTCAAACTCCTGATGCCCCCATTGCGCGATGGTGGGCGCAAAGCAAAAGCCACAGGACTCGCACAGAGCATAGTAAATCGGCTGGCCCGAGAGGCCGCGAAAGTGCAGGCCGGGGTCGCCACACATCTTGTGAAAGTCAAGCACATCGACGAGCTCGCAGTGGCCGTGGCACACCGGGCAGGGGGATTTCAGGAGGAAGGTCATATCGGTACCCAAGGAAAAAATTCGGTGGACGTCACATGGCGACAAGCCGCGCGTGCGCCTGCAGGAGAATGTCCGGCGTGCGTGCTGCTGCGCCGTTGTTCGGCTGCATCAGCCAGCGCAGCTGCGCCAGCGCTTCGGCCTTGCGGTGGCGCGCCAGCAGCAGATCGGCCAAGGCCAGCCGCCCCTGGTCGAAGGCCGGCTGCATCTGCAAGGTCCGGCTGTAATACATCAGGGCTTGCCGCACATCGCCGGCCTGGTGCATCAGCACGGCCAGGTTGTAGGCGGCAATGTATTTGTCGTCGCCGCTGTGGTGGGTGACCCAGGTGCGGTACAGCGCTGCAGCCAGCTCCCGGTGTCCACCCTCCAACAGTGACTGTGCCGCATTGATCACGTCGGTGACCGACGCACTGCCTTGCAGGCAGGCGCCGAACGCCGTCGTCACCGTGTTGCGCCAGTCTACCGACGGCGCTTGGGCCACGTAGTGCGCCAGGCACGCGTTGAGCAGGCGCACTTCCACCTGCTGTACCGCCGCCTGGTGCGGCTGCGCCAGCCCGGGGGCGGTGGTCAGAAAGCGGCCCCACAGCAAGGCGGCAATTTCTGCGCTGCGCGCGTGCAGCAAGGCCTCCGCACCCCGCGCATAGACCCCTTCGAGGATGCGCAGATGGTCCTCTAAAAACTTGGCACTTTGCAACAATTCCTGTGTGTGCTGGGCCGTATGCGTGCGGTAGCAGACCGTGGCTTCGTGCAGGAAGGCAAAGTCCGGAAACTTCTCGGCCATGCGGATCCACAGCTCCCAGTCCCCCGCGCCATGCAGCCGGCGGTTGGGCGTCCAGCCCAGAGTTTCAAAGCTGCTGCGGCGCACAATGGCCGCCGACGGCGTGATGTAGCTGTCATAGGTGAGCAGATCGGCGGCTTCATTGCGGCCTCCGACATAGTCTTGGTCGGCATGCCCATAGGCCGCACTCACGCCCAGCGCCTGTCCCTCGCCGTTGACCTGCATGCAGGGGCAATACGCCAGCGGCGCCTGCGGGTTCTGCTCCAGGCATTGGAGCTTGGGCGCCAGGTGGCCGCGCAGAAAGAAATCGTCGGCCGACAAAATCGTAAGGTACGTCCCCGCAGCGCAGCGGTAGGCGTTGTACCAGTTGTTGTCTGAGCCCCAGTTGCGCGTGTTGCGCATCACCCGGACCCGCGGGTTGGATGCATATTTTTTCAGCCGCTCGGCGGAGTCGTCGCTGGAGTGGTTGTCAAACACCAGCACCTCCAGGCGCTCCACCTCCTGTGCCAGCGCACTGTCCACCGCCTGTTCAATGTAGCGGCCGTAGTTGTAGTTGGGAATGCACACACTCACCTGCGGTGCGTCGCCGCGCTGCCACCGCACATCCTTGGCCACATGCGCGGTCAGCGTGGTGATGAAGTTTTCGATGCTAAAGGGGTAGAAGGCAGCAGAGTCCAGGAAGGCTGCAATGCGTGCCTGGTAGACCGCATGCGTCTGGGCCGGCATGTTTTTCAGGTGGGCGTAGAGCGCCTCTTCCGAGGCGAACTGGGTGCGGTCTATAAAGCAGTCTGCCGGAACCCAGTCGGCAATATTGGGCGCCCCCCAGTAGACCGGCACCGTGCCGGCCACCAGGCAGTCAAAAATCTTTTCGGTGATGTAGCCTGGGAAATTGCGCGCATTTTCATAGCAAATGGCAAAACGGTACTGCGCCATTGTCGCCAGTTTGTCGCTGATGCTGCCCCGGTAGCTGGGGAATGGCTGCTGCGGCCAGCCAAAGCCATACAGGTCGAAATCCGCAGCAGCGTGGGTCTGCATCCACTCAATGGTGCGGATCCGGGCCGAGTACAGCTCGTTCGGATGGGCGGTCAATTTCGCACCGGCAATCAGGGTGCACAGCTTTTGTTCAGCAAAGCGCTGCTGGCCTTGTTCCAGTGACAACGCCATGTGCGGCTCCAGGGCGTGGGGCAGCTTGAAATAGCGCACGTTGTCCACCCAGTCGTCCAACATGGTGAACACCTTGTTGAACAGTGAATGGTAGCTTCGGTCCCAGTTGTCGGGCTTGATAACTTCGGTTTCAAACAGGCATAGGTATTTGGGCACGGCCAATGCCAGCAGTTGCTGGGCCCGCGCGTCATTGGCCGCTGGCCGGTCGCTGAAAATCACCGCGTCGATGGCAGACAGATCCCGCACCTGGTCGGCCGTGACAAAGCGCATGCCGTTGACCTGTCCGTACTGGTATAGATCCACCCAGGGCTTGAGCAGATTCTGCCCAATCGTCACATTGGCGTTCTGGAACAAAAAACCCTGGGTGGTGATTTCTTTGTAGAAACAATGCACGCAGACTGTGATGATCTTGCCGCTTGAATAGCCCCCGGCAATGTGGCGGTAGTCGACTAGGGCTGAAGAGCGCGTCATGGGGTGGGGGCACTGGGTACTTGAGCCGCCGCCGTGCGGGCAATGGCTTCGCGCAAGGAGATTTGCAAACGCAGGCCCAGCTCGGTATCGGCCTTGGTCACATCGGGTACATACACATTGCGTAGCGCGAGTGGGTTGGGTTTGCCGAGAACGTGGATCGGTTTGCCGGGCGCCACGACATCGCGAACCAGCTCCGCCAGTGCGGCAATACTGATGGCTTCTGGCGAACCTACGTTATAGGCCTGACCGCTACGGCCCCGGTCCAGCAGAACCAATAACCAGCGCGCAAGGTCAGACTGGTCCATATAGGAGCGCAGCGGGCTGCCATCACCATGGACCGTGATGGCATCCGCCCACAGCGCATCCCGGATAAAGTTGCCAATGGCGAAGTGCACGTCCAGCGGCAGGTCGGGGCCGACAAAGGCAAAGCAGCGCGCCACCACGGTTTCCATTCCATGGGCCTGGGCATACAAGGCACACAGGTGTTCGGCGGCCCGTTTCCCCATGCCATAGGCCTGATCGGGACGCATGCTGTCCGGGCTGCCGCACCAGCTTTCCGGCAGGGCGGCAAGCTCGGGCGCTTGTGCGCCGTAGACCGCCCCCGAGCTGGTCAACAGAAAACGCTTTGCGCCACACTGCAGCGCCAAATCCAGCAGGTTACGGGTGCCCTGCACGATCTGGTCATAGCGCTGCAGCGGGGACAGCGCGGGACCATTGGTCGATTCGGCCGCCGCATGCAACACATGCGTGAATGGAATATCTCGTGGCAATGAGCCTGCATCGCAAATGTCTCCGCGTACCAGGTTCAAGCCGGGTTGTTCCACCAACGCAGGGTGTTGGTCGGCAAAGCTCTGGGGATCACGGCTCAATAGCGTGATGCGGGGAAGGTCTGGTCCGGTGAGCGCTTGTGCCGCGCGGTGACGCAGCAAGGCCTTGCCGAAAAATCCGGTGCCGCCGGTAAGCAGGATGTGTGGGCGCGTGTTCATGTCATGCAAGTAAAAGTATGCAAGGCGCCCCTGGGCTTTTCAGGCCCACTTTACGCCGTGGCCCGGATGGCAAGCGCCGATTCCGCCACCTGCCTCAACTCGCACGGGTCCAGAAACGGGTGCATGTCGTCCAATTCAGGCGTGGTGAATTTGCCGTTCTCATCGACACGCGATTTGATGCGGGGTGCAAATTCCTGGCGCGGATCCACCACCAAGTTGAGCAGCAGCGGGCCGTCTTCCAGCATGAGCGCATCGAGCCGAGGCAGGTCCGCCTCGCACTGAATCGTCTCCGCCCGGATGCCGTAGGCTTGGGCCACCGCCACGTAATCGGGAAACTCCACCCCGGATGCGGGTGTGGCGCCAATCACGCGGCCGAAGAAGTTTTCATGCGTTTGCCAGATCGACAGGTAGCCCCCGTTGTTCAGCACTATCACCAGCACATTGGCGCCGGTGGTCTTGAGGGTTTGAAGTTCCTGGATGTTCATCTGCAGACTGCCGTCGCCGGCAAAACAGATGACGCGACGCGGGCGGCCAGCGGTCTGGCTCGCAAAGGCAGCTCCGATGGCAGCCGGCAGGTCGTAGCCCATGGAGGCCGAGCCCGAGTTGCTGAACAGGCGCTGATTGGCCGTGAGTCTGGCCATTTGGAACGGCAAAATGCAGGCCGAGGCATTGCCACAGGCGACGATGTCGTCAGCGCGCATGTGCTGGAAGACGCGGTCCACCAGCACATAGGGGTTGAGCGGTGCATCCGGTATTTGCCGGTGTTCATGCCTGGCTTGGTAGCGCTCGCCGATGTCGCTGCACCATGCGGCCCAGGCCGGGAATGTCGGTAGGACGTGCTGGGCCAACAGGCGGCGCATGGTGGTGATGAACACCTGGGCATCGGCCTGCACCCTGAGGTCGGCCTGGACCCCGGGCTTGGACAGTTCTGCGCCGTCCACGTCCACTTGCACGACCCAGGCGTTCTTGCCAAAACAGTCCCAGTTGTAGCTGGTTTGGCGTATGTTGAGGCGCGAGCCAACCACCAGCACCAGGTCGGCGTTTTGCAGGCAAAAGTTTCCTGCCCGCGTGCCTATGGTGCCGGGGCGTCCGGCAAACAGGGGATGGTCGGAGGCAATCAGATCATGCGTCCAGGCGGTGGCCAGTGGAATGCCGGTTGCTTCCACCAGTTGCAACAGCTCAAGCGTGGCGTCGGCAAGGCGGATACCGGTGCCACCCAGAATCAGCGGTCGCTGCGCTGCTTGCAGGCGGTGGATGATTTCAAGGCAGGCCGACTCCAGTTCGGGTGACTGCGGTTGTGCAGCGATAGTTGGTTTCGGAATGTGCAGTTCTTCCTTGGACGATTGAATGTCCAGAGGGATGTCTAGCCAGACCGGGCCGGGTCGTCCGGAAATGGCCAGTGCGAAGGCGGCCGGCAGGACGCTTTCCAGGTCCCGGGCCTCTCGTATCAGGGTGGCACTTTTGCATATGGCCGATGCCATGGCCACCGTGGGCCCCTCTTGGTCTCCCAACTGGCGCAGGCCCGGCAAGGCGTGAAATGACAAGCAGGTCTCGCGCTTGACCTGGCCGGAGATCACGATCATGGGTATGGAGTCGGTAAACGCGCCATAGACTCCATTGAACGCATTGATGGAGCCTGGACCCGTGGTCAGCATCACGACCGCTGGCTTGCCTGCGATGCGGGCATAGCCCTCTGCCGCCATGGCGCAGGCCTGCTCGTGGTGCATATAGGTGCTGCGCAGTCCCGCATGGGCGCCTAGCGCCTGGTTCAAAAACATGGAGCCACCGCCGGTGACGGTGAAGACCTGCTCGATGCCCTGGGCTACCAGCCAGTCAGCAATCTGTTCTGCTACGGTTTTCATTTACATGCCACGGTTCAGAATCAGACCCTTGAGGGATTCGTTCTGGCTATAGGGACCGCTGACGTGGTCTATGCTGAGTGCCTGGTTGGTCTTTATTTCGGCAGCAAGGCGCTCGCCATTCATCACTTCGCGGCAGGACAGTTGGCCCTTGCGCAATGGAATTGCCAAATAGAAATCGCGTTCGAAGCTGTCCTTGCTGAACACATAGCCAGGCTCCAGGTCGCGGCGGGCGTAAGCACCGCGCACCAGCGCGTCCAGGTATTCGGATTCCTTTTTGGAAATGATGCGTTTGGAGCGGCTGCGGCCGCCGCACATTTCGGCCGCCTTGCGAAAGGCCTTGAACCAGGCATCGCACTGTTCGGGTTTGGAGCAGTAGGTGGAAACCGGCACCGCTTCGTAGTCAATATCAATGTGCCGCTCCCAGCTGCGCGCACCCTTGCCGTAGGAGATCAGCATGGAGGACTGCCAGTCGTGGTATTCGTGGGTGGACAGGCCCACCACGTGATTCGGGTAACGGCTCTTCAGGTAGTCAATCTGGTCTAGTTCCAGTTCGCCATCTTCAGAAGGGTAGAGCGACACACAGTGGTTGATGGCCAGAGGGATGTCGCGCTTTTCGTAAAAGCGCACCAGATCGTCCAAATCCTTTTCCGAGGCGCCGCCGGTGGACACAATGGTGGGACGGCGGGTGGCTGCTATCTTTTCGATCAACACCCAGTCGTTCATGTCCGAACTGGCTATCTTGATGATGGGCATGTCGAAATCGACGCACAGGTCTACCGATGCCTCATCGAAGGGCGTTGCCATGGGAATGCAACCGAGGTAGCGGATTTCTTCCACCATGCGGGCAAAGTCGGCCCGGCTGAGCTTGGTGTCTTCGGTTTTTTTGATGTAACGGTTTTCGGCGTTGCCCTTGAATTCCGGATGGATGAATTCATCGACATCACGGAACTGCAGTTTGATGGCCGCCTTGACATTGTTGTAGCGCACGATGGCAGCGTGCTCGCGGATGATCTTCAAGCCGCGTTCCAGTTTGCCCCAATGGTTGTTGGCAAGTTCCAGAACAAAGAAGTTCTCGAATAGGTCGCGGTCTCTTTGTGTGATGTGGCCCATGAAATTCTTCCTTGAAAATATTAAAAGTTCACGCCCAAATAGCTTTCAATCTTGCTGGCAGCAAACTCCAGCATGTCCCGTGTCAGCGCCGGCTGCACGCCGATCCAAAACGTGTGGTTCATCACGTTGTCGGTATTGGTCAAATCACCACTTACCCGGTACTTGGCTCCCAGCATATAAGGCTGACGTGTTAGGTTACCGGCGAAAAGCAGGCGAGTTCCCACCTTGTTCTGGTCTAAGTACGTCAGCAAATCGAGTCGCGTGACCGGACAGTTGTCCTTGAGCGTGATGGGAAAGCCAAACCAGGAGGGGTCGGAGTGCTCGGTCGCCTGGGGCAGGTGCACAAACTCTGCGCAGGCCTGCAGGCGCTCCCTGAGGAAGGCGAAGTTGTCCTTACGCGCCTGAATGAACCGCGGCGCCTGTTCGAGTTGCGCCAGGCCGCAGGCCGCCTGCATGTCGGTGATCTTGAGGTTGTAACCCAGGTGGCTGTAAGTGTATTTGTGGTCGTAGCCATAAGGCAGATCACCCAACTGCTGGCAGAAGCGCTTGCCGCAAGTGTTGTCTTTGCCTGGCTGGCAATAGCAGTCACGGCCCCAGTCCCTGAAGCTCTCGGCGATGGTCTTGAGCTCGTCGCTGTTGGTAAACACCGCGCCGCCTTCGCCCATGGTGATGTGGTGCGCCGGGTAAAAGGAGAGGGTGGCAATGTCGCCAAAGGTTCCCACCATTTGCCCTCGGTAGGTGGTGCCCAGGGCATCGCAGCAGTCTTCGACCAGCCAAAGGCCATATTTTTTGCAAAGGGCAGTGACAACGCCCAGATTGAAGGGGTTGCCCAGGCTGTGCGCCAGCATGATGGCCTTGGTTTTGGGGCCGATGGCCGCCTCGATCTTGGACGCATCAATGTTGTGGGTCAGCGGGTCCACATCAACAAACACCGGCACGGCGCCGAATTGCAGGATGGGGTTCACCGTGGTCGGGAAGCCCGCTGCCACGCCTATGACCTCGTCACCCTTCTGGATGGCGCGTGCGCCCAGCTTAGGTGAAGTCAGGGTGCCGAATGCCACCAGATTGGCCGAGGAGCCGGAGTTGACGGTGATCAGGTGCTTGACGCCGATAAAGGCAGCCAGCTTTTTCTCAAACTCTGCATTGAAGCGCCCGGTGGTGAGCCAGCCGTCCAGCGAAGCCTCCACCATGTATTTGAGTTCCTGTGCGCCCATCAGCTTGCCGGAGGGCGGCACGGCCGAGGCGCCCGGAAAAAAGGCCTGGGGTGCCAGGGCGATGGCGGCGTATTCGTCCACCAGGGCTGCAATCTGCGCGCGCAGGGCCAGGGTCTTTGCGTTTTCCATGCGGGGTTTTATGTCAGAGACAGGTGTTGGTATTTTTGGATTTGGGCCAGCGTGCAGGCGCGCATGTCGGCGCCTTGCTTGCGTTGCTGTGCCCATTCGATGATGAGTTGCAGGGCATCCTGCAGCCGCAAGGCCGGGTGCCAGTCCAGGCGGCTGCGCGCCTTGGAAATATCCAGCTTCAGATAGTGCGCCTCATGCGGGTGCTCGCCGCTGTCGGTGTGCCATTGCGCGTCCGCTCCCCAAAGGGCAGCCATCTGGTCTGCGATCCAGCCCACTGGCTTGGCGTCTTCGTCATTGGGGCCGAAATTCCAGGCCTCGGCAAAGGCCGGGCCCTGTTCAAACAGGCGCTCGGCCACAGTCAGATAGCCACGCAAGGGTTCCAGCACATGTTGCCAGGGGCGTATGGCATGGGGGTTGCGGATGGTGGCGGGCAAGCCCTGTTCGAATGCGGCCAGGATGTCGGGCAGCAGACGGTCTGCGGCCCAGTCGCCTCCGCCAATCACGTTGCCGGCGCGCACCGTGGCCAGCGCCACACCGTGCTGACCATAGTTGTCGGGATTAAAGAACGAGGATCGGTAGGCCGCGCTCACCAACTCCGCGCAGCCCTTGCTGTTGCTGTAGGGGTCGTAGCCACCCATGGGCTCGTTCTCGCGATAGCCCCAGGCCCATTCGCGGTTTTCGTAGCATTTGTCGGTGGTGATGTTGACCACCGCCTTGACACCCGGCGTCTGGCGCACGGCCTCCAACAAGTGCACCGTGCCCATGACGTTGGTGGAGTAAGTCTCCACTGGGTTCTGGTAGGAGTAGCGCACCAGAGGCTGAGCCGCCATGTGGATGACGATTTCCGGCAGGTGCTCGGCAAATACAGATTGCAGCGCAGCTAGGTCGCGGATGTCGCCGATAACGCTGACCATGCCTTGTGCCACATCGGCGATCTCGAACAGGCTAGGGTTGGTGGGCGGCGCCAGGGCATAGCCTACAACTTGTGCGCCCAGCGATTGAAGCCACAGCGCCATCCAGCTGCCCTTGAAGCCGGTGTGACCGGTCAGCAGGACCCGCTTGCCCGCCCAGAAGGCCGGATTCACGCCCAGACCTTCCAGGGTGCCTTGCCGGAATCCCACAACTGGTCCAAGAATACCTTGTCGCGCAAGGTGTCCATGGGTTGCCAAAAGCCCGGGTGCTCATAGGCCGTCAGCTCACCGGCTTCCGCCAATTTGCTCAAGGGGCCACGTTCCCAGATGGTCTGGTCATCGTCTATCAAGTTGAGCACGTCGGGTGAAAGCACAAAGAAGCCGCCGTTGATCAAGCCGCCATCACCCCTGGGCTTTTCCTTGAAGGTGGTGACCAGATGGTCCGTAATCTCCAGGGCGCCAAAACGTCCGGCGGGAAAGGCCGCGGTCAGCGTGGCACGTTTGCCCTGCGCCTTGTGAAAGGCAATCGACTCGGTGATATTGATGTCGGCCACACCATCGCCGTAGGTCAGGCAAAACGGTTCGTGCTCGTCAATATAGGGCGCAACCCGTTTGAGGCGGCCGCCGGTCAGTGTTTCCACGCCGGTATCAATCAAGGTCACCTTCCAGGGCTCGGCATGGAGCTGGTGGACCTTCATGCTGTTGGTGCGCATATCAAAGGTCACATCCGACATGTGCAGGAAGTAGTTGGCAAAGTACTCCTTGATCAGGTAACCCTTGTAGCCGCAGCAAATGATGAAGTCATTGATGCCGTGATGGGAGTAAATCTTCATGATGTGCCACAGAATCGGCATGCCGCCAATTTCTATCATCGGTTTGGGCTTGAGGTGGGTCTCCTCAGAAATCCGCGTGCCCAAACCCCCGGCCAGGATGACTGCTTTCATATTTAGACCTGCATATTCATGATGTCAGTGTAAGCCTGCACCATGCGATTTCTCACGTTCAAGGTGGCGGCAAAGCCGATCTGTGCCTTCTGGATGGCGACCATGGTTTCTTCCAGGCTGACCTTGGGGTTTTCCATTTGCACTTCCTTTTGCAGCCGGGTGGACTCGTTTTGTGCCGCACTCACCGAGTTCAGTGCCGTCTTGAGTGCGCCGGAAAAGCCGCCGCCCACCGCGCCGCTGGCGCCGGACGCAGCTGGGCGCACACCTGCGGTGGGGCGACTGGCTGGCAGTGATGTGATGGGTAAGAGCTTAAGATCCATGGCAAACCTCCGATAAGACCGGGTTGCTGGCAATTTTCGAGCTTGCGGTGGCCCTCAAGCTCGGCAATTGACTTGCAAAGCCCTGCCTTTTCTGGACTTGGGGGACTGGGGCAGCGCCAATAATCAAGCGCCCCCATGTCAAGTACCATGCCCTACCGAAACCCAAAAATCCTGCTGCTTCTTCCGATCCTGCTGTTGGCGGGATGCGGTGGTGGCGGTCATGGTGCAGCGGACAGCAGCCTCACGACACCGGTAAGCACGGTCTTCAAACTGGGTTCGGTGGCCCAGGCCACGGCCGGTGCCAATCACACGGTGGCCATAGCCCCCAAGGGCGCTGCATCCGGGCCGGCCTATGTCTGGGGTGACAACACCTGGGGCCAGATTGGCGACGGCACCCAGGTGGGGCCGAAGTCAACCCCGGTGTCCCTGGGCGCCAGTACCCAGTGGAAGTCGGTTGCGGCCGGAGGCTCGCACACGCTGGCGATCAAATCGGACGGCACGCTGTGGGCCTGGGGTCTCAATGTGGACGGTCAGTTGGGTGATGGCAATGCCAGCGGTAGCCGCCAGCCGAACCCGAAGCAAATTGGTGTGGCCAAGGACTGGGTGGCGATTGCCGCGGGTGACGCCCATTCGATCGCGCTGGAGGGCAGCAGTTCGCTGCAAATCATGGCCTGGGGCCAGAATGCATCGGGTCAGTTGGGCTTGGGTGTGACCCTTGCCGCTGTCAACCTCACCAATGTGAACGTACCAACCAAGGTGACCAAGGCCTATGCCGCCAGTACCCTGAGCGCATCCCCGTACACCGGTCTGCCGTGGACGGCGATCAGCGCAGGGGGCAGCAATTCCATGGCCTTGCGCTCCGATGGAACCGTCTTTTCCTGGGGCGACAACAGCTACGGTCAACTCGGCCAGATCCTTCCAAGCAATGTCAGCGTGCCAACCCAGCTGGCGCCGATTGGTGGGGGAACGCTGGGTGCCCTGTCCATCACGACCGGCCGATACCATTCCCTGGCTCTTCTGACAGATCACACCTTGTACGCCTGGGGTGCCAATGCCTCGGGGCAATTGGGTGATGGAAGCACCCTGAACCGCGTCGCAGCGGTTCAGGTTGGAAACGACAACCACTGGTTTGCAGTAGCGGCCGGCGGCGCGCACACCCTGGCCATCAAACTCGATAGAACCCTGTGGGCTTGGGGTTCCAATAGCGACGGGCAGTTGGGCGATGGCACCACCATCGACTCAGCCGTGCCCGAGCAAATTGGTACAGCGACCAACTGGGTTTCCGTGGCGGCCGGCCGCTCCCACTCGATTGCCATCGCCACCGACGGCACGCTGTGGGTCTGGGGCCGCAACGCCGAGGGGCAGCTGGGTAATGGCACCGCCACTATTACTCCGGTGCTGATTCCGACCCTGTTGCCCTGAGCCGGGCTGGGCGCAGCGGCCCCACTATTTCTAATTGGCCGGTATATCCGGCTCTTTTCCCCCTCATGTTTTGCTGCCTGGGTCGAATAATCAGACTCAATCGCAGGGTGCTTCGGTCCCTGCTCCTACGGAAGTCCACATGTCAGCTCCAGTCGCCATCTCAGTGAACCCCAGCATCCTCCAGCGCTTCAATGGCATGGAGCAGGGNCAGCGCATGCGTCTGATCATGGGTGTGGTGCTGTTTATTGCGATTGCCGTGGTGGGCCTGGTGATGGGGCGTCAGGCCGAATGGCGCGTGCTGTATTCGAATCTGGCCGACAAGGATGGCGGCGCCGTGATTGCCCAGCTCGGGACCATGAACATTCCCTACAAGTATTCGGACGGCGGTGGCGCCATTTTGGTGCCGGCCGACCGGGTGCATGATGCGCGCCTCAAGCTGGCCTCGCTGGGCCTGCCCAAGGGCGCGGTTTCGGGCTTTGAGATGATGGAGTCCAACCGCTTTGGCATGACGCAGTTCCAGGAGCGCCTGACCTTTCAGCGCGGTCTGGAAGGGGAGTTGACACGCTCCATTCAGTCGATCTCCTCAGTCGCCAATGCCCGAGTGCACCTGGCCCTGCCGAACCAGAATGGTTTTTTTCGTGACCAGCAAAAGCCCTCGGCCTCGGTGCTGCTCAGTCTTAATCCGGGCCACAGCCTGGACAAGGCCCAGCTGGCCGGCATCGTCCATTTGGTGGCTTCCAGCGTTCCGGAAATGGACCCCAATGCGGTCAGTGTGCTGGATGACACCGGCAAGCTGCTGTCCAAGTCCGCCGATGGTTCCGCCAACGGCATCGGCGTGGATGCCGAGCAGCTGCAATATGCCCAACAGCTGGAGCAGGTCTATAGCCGCCGCATTCTGGATATTTTGGAGCCCCTGGTCGGCGTGCAGAACGTGCGGGCCCAGGTGACGGCCGAGCTGGACTTTTCGCAGTCTGAGTCGACCACCGAATCGCACAAACCCAACCTGACGCCCGAAAGCAGCGCCGTGCGCAGCCAGCAGACGGTGGAGAGCATCAATGGCGTCGGCAGCGCTGCCAGTTCCGGTCCGGCCGCCGGTGTGCCAGGTGCCACCTCCAACCAGCCGCCCACTTCCTCGACGGCGCCCATCAATGGCCAGGCGCAGGCGCTCACCGCTGCCGGTCAGACCAGCGCCAATGGCAGCACCAAG
>TBL_comb47_HYPODRAFT_10002827_pt1 | contig 21067 bp, 19 predicted proteins | sample TroBogypolimnion_40_FD_10682 | JGI IMG/M metagenome (IMG submission 10682) | reverse complement strand
CAAGGGCTATGCCCACCTGGCCCTGCTGCGCCGGCTGGAGCAGGACCACATCAAGATCAGCAAGATCATTGGCACCAGCGTGGGCGCGGTGATTGGCAGCCTGTATGCCAGCGGCATGAGCACCGGGCAGATTGAAAAAGTCATTGCCAGTCTGGATCCGGGCCGCGTGGCGCTGGACCAGGTGAGCCGCAGCGAGCTATCGCACCGCGGCCGCGAATACCAGCAGCGCTATCCGGTGGATCTGGAGTTGGGCGTCAAGGACGGCGCGCTTACCTTTGCCCGCGGTGTCAGCGACGGTCAGCGCTTTCTGGCCCTGATGCAAGAGCTGACCGCCAATGTGGCGCCCGACAGCGACTTTGACAAGCTCCGGATACCGTTTCGGGCCGTGGCCACGCGCTACCGGGATGGCGAACTGGTGGCCTTCAACCATGGCAGCCTGGCCTTGGTGGTGCGGGCCAGCATGGCCGCACCCGGCGTGTTTGCGCCGGTGGAAATCGAGGGCGAAACCTATGTGGACGGTGGCCTGGTGGCCAATCTGCCGGTGGAGGTGGCGCTGCGCGAAGGGGCCGACATCATCGTCGCGTCCTACCTGGGAGACACCGACAAGATCGGCGAGAACCTCAACGCCGGCAACGCCCTGAGCGTGGCCAACCGCATGCTCGATATCCTGATGCGCCAAAACGAGCGGCGCAATATCGCCATGCTGCGGCCGCAGGACATTTTGGTGCGCCCGCAGTTGCAAAACTTCGGCTTTGGCAGCTTCGACCAATCCGTTGACATCATCCAGGCCGGGCAGAATGCGGTGCAGGAACAGGACGCGCGCTTCAAGACCCTGGCCCACCTGACTGCGGTGGATGTGGCGGACATGACCCTGCCCACGCCCAACTTCACACAACATGACATCACCATTCAGCGGCTGCGGGTCACCGGCAACAAGAACGTGTCATCGGCCTTTATAACCAACGAACTCCAGGCCCTGCAGGGCAAGGTTTACCAGGCCCACGATGTCGGTCAGAAGATCGACGAACTCTATGCCAGCGGCAATTTTGAACGCATCAACTACCTGCTCAACCAGATTCAGGGCGACCAATACGAGCTGGTGGTGGATGTCAACGAAAAGACCTATGGACCCAACTTCCTGAAAACCAGCCTGGGCTTTTACGGCGAGAGCAGCGGCACCAATCTGTTCTCCTTTGGCGTGGGTTATCGACGGCCCTGGCTGACGCCCGACGGCCTGGAGCTGCAGGCCGATGTGCGTGCCGGCTCCCAAAGCGAACTGGCAGTCAGCCTGTTTCAACCCCTGTCCGAACGCTGGGGCCTGAGCGCCTACGCCTCCTACAACAGCAGCGAGCTGCCCATCTACCGGCCCGATGTGAGCACCGCGCAAAAGATGGCCACCAGCACCCTGCGCCGCCAGGAGATGGGCCTCAACCTGTCCTTTGACATCAGCCAAAAGGCCACAGCCAAGTTAGGGGTCGTCAGCAACCAGACCCAGTTGACCATAGACACGGCCAAAACCGTCAGCTACACGCTGGATACTGGCAGCATGCTGAGCTATGTGATGCAAGACGGTCAGGTGGCATTCACCGGCTTGAACGCGCAATTTACGGCCGACCTGATCGACTCGCCCTCCTTCCCCACGCGCGGCTATTACATCAATGTAGAGGCAGCCCAGGGGGTGAGCGGCAGCAACCCCTACATCAGCTACCGCGCCAACGCGCTGTGGGCCCAGAGCCTGGGGCCGCACGTCATCAACCTGGGCCTGGACCTGGGCGAGGACCATGTGCTGGACTGCGGCGGCTGCGTGCGCCCCACCTCGCTGGCGCCGCTGTACCTGGGCGGTTTCCAGTCCATGGGCGCCTACCAGATGGGCCAACTCAACGGCGACCGGCTGGTCCACGTGCAGGGCACCTATATGTACCGCTTGACGGACGGCGGCATTCTGCACCAGCCCACCTTTGTCGGCTTTGTGGCCGAGGCCGGCGATGCCTGGTTCAGCAACAGGGACTTTTTGGCGAAATACAGCGGCACCGCCTTTATCGGCGTGGACAGCAAGATAGGCGACGTCTTCTTTGGCGCAGCCTCCGGCAGCGGCGGCAACCACAATATCTTTTTGCAACTGGGCCGCCGCTTCAGCCTGTGGTGAAGTCAGCCCACGCCTGGGTGGTGGCTTGATGCTCAGTAAGAGCCCATGTAGTCGCGCTTGCCGATGTCCAATCCGTTGTGGCGCAGCAATGCGTAAGTTGTCGTGACATGAAAGAAGAATTGGGGCAGGCCGTAGTTCGAAAGATAGGCCTGTCCGCTGAGCTTCTTCTCTTTTGGCGTACCGGGGCGAAGTACCACTTCTTTCACTTCGCTGCCCTCAAATTGAGCGGCGGCCAGTCCGTCGATAAAGGCCAGGGTCTGGTCCAGCAAGATGTCCAGGTCGGCAAAGCTTTGCTCCCTGCCCTCAAATACCGGAACCTCCACACCCGCCAGCCGTGCCGAAATGCCGCGCGCAAAGTCGGCAGCAATCTGCACCTGCTTGATCAACGGAAACATGTCGGGAAACAGGCGAACCCGCAACAGCGCTTCGGGTTCGATCGATTTGGCTGCAACGTGGGCGTCCGCACGCGCCAGGATGGACTTCAGGGCCGTAAGCATTTGCTTGAGAACGGGAACGCAATGGGTATACATGGGGTTGGTCATGGGTGTCTCCTGTGGGCGTGACGGGGTGTCTGCCGCGGCTGTCATCGTACCTTGCACGTTGGTGGGAAGCAGCGAGCCTTCAGTCCAAGCGCTGGCGCCGACCTCCTTTTGACAGCCTGCTGCTTCTGCGTGACTGGGTTAACGCCACCATCGGCTTCGAGCATCGTGGCTCCCTGCATGGTGAAGTTCGTCCAGGCGCTTAGGCGCTTCGCTCTGTTTTTCATGCCTTCACGCCAAAGCGGCTGGCCACCTGGCGGCGGAATTCGCGCGGCGTCATGCCCTTGATATCCAGAAAGCGGCGGTTGAAGTTGGCGATATTGTTAAAGCCCACGTCATAAGCAATGCTGGTGATCTGCCGGTCTGACTCCATCAGAAACTGGCAGGCGCGGTTGATGCGCACATGGTTCACAAAGTCGGTAAAGGTGTTGCCGGTGGCGCGGCGAAAGAAGCGCGAAAAGCGGCTCTCGGTCATACCCAGCTCCTCGGCCAGCGTGGCCGCCGACAGCGGGTCGGTCAGGTTGTTGGTGATACGGCTCAGGATGGCGTTGATCTGATCGAGCTGCGCATCGTTGTCCACGCTCTGGATCTGCGCATTCGACAGCAGGCGGTAGTCCTTGCACTGCGCCAGCTCGTTCAGGAACTCGCAAAAGGCGCCAAAGCGCGCCAACCCCTGTCTGGATTTCACATGCTGCCAGTGCGCCACGGCCTGCGGGAATAGATCAAAAAACTCGATGCCGTGCTTGGCCCGCTCCAGCAGTGGCAGCACGGCGCGCATTTCCGGAATGTGGCGACTGGCCTCCTCCATGGGCGCGTGCGGAAACTGGATCACCAGATCGCGCTCGGGCACACCCTCTTCGGGCAAATCCATGCTGACCCAGTTGTGCGGCAGGCGCGGGCCGGTCAGCACCAGATGGCCGGGCTGAAACTGGCCAATCCAGTCACCGACAAAGGCCTTGCCCGAGGTGCTTGTGATCAGATGCAGTTCGTACTCGTCGTGGTAATGCCAGCGCGCCAGCGGCGTGGGAAAGCCATGCGATAGGCAGCGGATGATGCCCACCGCGTCCGGCCGCTCATAGCCCAGCTCGGGCGAGCGACTGTAGTCGTGCTCGAGTTCGGGTTTGAGCTGACGCGGTTTGACGGACATGAAGGAAAACTCTGCTGCGGTGTGACTGCCTCTAGCTTAAGACATCACGTTGCCGCCATCCACATTCAGGGTCTGCGCCGTGATGTAGGAGGATTCAAAGCTGGCCAGGAATACGGCGGCACCGCAGATGTCGGTCGGGTCACCCATATAGCCCAGGGGCACGGCCAGGCCGACCTGCTTTTTCTTCTCGCCGATGGGCAGATGCTCGTACTTGGCGAACAGCGCATCCACGTTGGCCCACATCGGCGTGGCGATCACGCCGGGCGCAATGCCGTTGACCCGGATCTTGTGGGGTGCCATGGCCAGCGCGGCGCTTTGCGTGTAGCTGATGATCGCCGCCTTGCTGGCGCAGTAATGCGACACCAGGGCCTCGCCGCGGCGCCCTGCCTGGGACGCCATGTTGATGACGGATGCACCCTGCACTTTGTGCTCCACCATGTGGGCCAGCACCTTTTGCAGCACGAAGAAGGCGCCCTTGACGTTGACGGCGAAGATCTTGTCGTACATGGCCTCGCCGCTTTCCAGCAGCGGCGCCATGTCGAAGATGGCGGCATTGTTGTAGAGCGTAGTGATGGCACCAAAGCGTGCCGATGCAGCGGCAATCAGCGCGTCGATGGCCGGCAGGCTGGTGACGTCGGTGGGCACATAGGCCAGCGTATCCGGGTGCGCCGCCATCAGCGCTGCCAGTTCAGTCGTCGGGTTCTTGCCGATGTCGGCCACGGTGCATTTCGCGCCCTCGCGCAAATAGGCGGTAGCCACAGCCAGACCAATACCACCGGCCGCACCGGTCAGCAGTGCGTGTTTTCCAATCAAACGGGTCATGCTACTTTGCTTTCTATGAATTGTTGAACGCGGGCGTAAGCGACACGCATGGCATCTACCAAACGCGCATCACCGGCCAGATTGCCCCACAAGGGTTGATCGGCACAGAAGGCCACCACCGGGTCGGCTGACTCGCAGATCGCATGGGCATTGGTGGGGTCCATGGCCTGGTCCTGGTATTCGTAGCTGATCTGGCCTGTGTGCCAGCGCTGCAGATAGGCCAGGAACAGCGCCGGCAACATGGCCACGCTGGCTATGGATTCATTGCGCGCCAGGCGCTCGCGAAATGTGGGCGCGATAAAGCCGGGAATCTTGGAAAACCCGTCCATGGCCACGCGCTGGTTGGTGTCGGCAATGGCCGGGTTGCCAAAGCGGTCCAGCACCACGTCGCGGTAGGTAGCCAGATTGATCGGGCAAGGGTGCTCGGGCGTATCCAGCACCGGGATCACGTCGTCGGTCACATAGTCAAAGGCGAACTGGCGGATGACCGGATCGTGCGTGCCCTCGTGGATGTAGGTGTAGCCCACCAGCGTGCCGGCCCAGGCGATGCAGCTGTGCGTGGCATTGAGCAGGCGGATCTTGGCCTCTTCATAGGCCTGCACCGAGTCGACCATCTCCACGCCCACGGCTTCCCAGGCGGGGCGGCCGGCGATGAAATTGTCTTCAATCACCCACTGGATAAAGCTTTCGCCCATCAGGGCTGCGGGATCTTCGACGCCGGTGGCAGCCAGCACGCGCTCAGCGACTGCGGGGGTCGGACGCGGCGTGATGCGGTCGACCATGGCGTTGGGGCTGCTGGTATTTGCCTTCACCCAGTCCAGCAAATCGGTGTCTCCCACCAGCTCCAGGAACTGCAGCAGGCCGCTGCGCGAGCGGTCGCCGTTGTGGCGCAGGTTGTCGCAGTTCAAGAGCGTCACGGCACCCGCGTGGGCCTGCATGCGGGCACGCAGAATGGCGGCGAGCGCGCCGTAAATCGTGCTCCCCGGCCGACCATCTTTCACCGCTTCCAGGTCTGCGCGCAGATCGGCAAAGTTCAGGTCGAGGCGGTCCTTGGCGTCCAGGTAGTAGCCTGCCTCGGTCACAGTGAACGAGATGATGCGGGTGTCGGCATCGGCGCCCAGACGGATCAGGCCGGACAGCATGGGGTCATGACGCACGACAGTCTGGATGGAACTGATGCGGGTGTAGGCTCGCTCGCCCTGCGGCGTGACGGTTTCCAGCGTGTAGGCGCCATGTCGCGCAATCAGTGCGTCAATGGTCTCGGCCATGTCGGGGCGGATGTTGCCCCCGGCCAGGGCCCAGCGCGTGTCGCCGCTCTGCTGCAGCTGGTGCAGGTACAGCGCCTGGTGCGCACGGTGAAAAGAGCCCAGCCCCAGATGGAGCATCAAAAAAGGTTTGGTGGTGTTTGGCATAGTCAATGAACCAGGGTTTCACGGGCTGCGCCCGTACGGGTGATATGTCCGGCTGCGTCAAACAGGTGGGCGGCATCCACATCGATATGCAGGCCGATGGCGCTGCCAACCGTCAGCTCGGTGCGCTCGATCTGGCGCGCCACCAGTTGCACACCGCTCTCGGTGGAGACGTAAATCAGGGTCTCAGCACCCAGTGCTTCCACCAGTTCCACCTTGCCGGTCAGCATGCCCTGCGCGGGCGCGCACAGGNTGATGTTNTCCGGGCGCATGCCGATAAAGCCGTCGGACTGCACTGGCAGGCCCGTGCTGTGGACCAGTCCCTGCAAATCCTTGGCGGGCACGATGTTCATTTGCGGCGTGCCTATGAACTGGGCCACAAACTGGTTGGCCGGGCGGTCATACAGCTCCAGCGGTGTGCCGACCTGTTCTATTCTGCCGTCGCGCAACACCACCACGCGGTCGGCCAGGGTCATGGCTTCGACCTGGTCGTGCGTCACGTAGATGGTGGTGGCACCGAGGTCGCGGTGCAGCTTGGCAATCTCAATGCGGGTCTGGCCGCGCAGGGCTGCGTCTAGGTTGGAGAGCGGCTCGTCAAACAAAAACACCTTGGGTGCGCGCACGATGGCGCGGCCAATGGCCACGCGCTGGCGCTGGCCGCCGGACAACTCCTTGGGCGTGCGCTGCAGATAGTCGGTCAGGTTCAGAATCTTGGCGGCGCGCCCAACCTTTTCCTGGATCACCGCCTCGTCCACCTTGGCCAATTTCAGCGCAAAGCTCATGTTCTCGAACACGCTCATGTGCGGGTACAGGGCGTAGCTCTGGAACACCATGGCCAGGTCGCGCTTGCTGGAGGGCTGGTCGGTGATGTCGCGGCCGTCGAGCAGCAGCTTGCCGCCATCGGTTTCTTCCAGACCGGCGATCAGGCGCAGGAGCGTGGACTTGCCGCAGCCCGAGGGGCCGACGAAGACGATGAACTCGCCCTGTTTGATTTCCAGGTCAATGCCGCGAATCACGCGCACATTGCCGAACTCCTTTTCAATGCCTTGCAGTTGAAGGTATGCCATGGATTGCTCCTAATCTTTCTTATTTACTAAAACGGTTGAGTGCCAAGCACGCCATACCAGGGGTGCCGCGGAACCGGCTTCGCCGGGCCGCTGGCACCGCCCCCTTGAGGGGGAGGCGCCGAAGGCGCTTCGGGGGGGAGTCATTTGACGGCACCGAAGGTCAGGCCTTGGACGAGTTGCTTTTGGCTAAACCAGCCGAACACCACGATGGGTGCAATCGCCATCAGCGAGGCGGCCGACAGCTTGGCCCAGAACAGGCCCTCGGGGCTGGAGTAGCTGGCAATTAGCGTGGCGAGCGTCCCGGACTTGGCGGCACTCAGATTCAGCGACCAGAAGGCCTCGTTCCAGGACAGCACCAGACACAGCAGACCGGTGGAGGCCAGGCCGCCCAGCGTCAGGGGCAAGAGCACCAGACGGAATTCCTGCCAAAGAGTGGCGCCGTCCATGCGCGAGGCTTCCAGGATTTCGTGCGGCACTTCCTTCAGGTAGGAGTACAGCATCCACACCATGATGGGCAGGTTGGACAGCGTGAAGACGATGATCAGCGCGGTGCGTGAATCCAGCAGGCCGGTGCTTTGCGCCATCACATACACCGGAACCAGCGCACCCACGGCCGGCATCATCTTGGTGGACAGCATCCACATCAGGATGTCCTTGGTGTGCCGGCCCTTGAAGAAGGCCATGGCGTAGGCCGCGGGGTACGCCAGCATCAGACCCAGCAGGGTGGAGACCACACTGGTGATGAAGGAGTTTTGCGCGTACAGCATGTAGTCGCTGCGCTCCTGCACGATAGAAAAATTTTCCAGCGTGGGCGTGAAGATCAGCAGCGGCGGCACCGAGATGGCTTGCAGCTCGGTCTTGAAGGCCGTGAGCATCAGCCAGCCCAGCGGAAAGAACAGCAGCAGGGTCACGGCCCAGGCCGCCACGGTGCGGACGATGAGCGCGGGAGGATATTTGGAGCGCTTAGATGTTTGGTTTGCCATGGTGTTATTTGTCCAGGTTCTTGCCGACCATGCGGATCAGGAAGGCCGCCGCAATATTGGCCAGCACCACCGCAAACAGCGCACCGGCAGAGGCCACACCGGCATCAAAGTTGAGCAGCGCCTGCTTGAAGATCAGGAAGGCCACATTGGTGCTGGCATCGCCCGGTCCGCCACCGGTGGTGGTGTAGATCTCGGCAAACACGCTGAGCAAAAAGATCATCTCGATCATCACCACCACGGCCACCGAGCGGCCCAGGTGCGGGATGTAGAGATAGCGCAGTTGCTGCAGGTAGGTGGCGCCGTCCATGCGGGCGGCTTCGAGCTGTTCGCGGTTCATGCTTTGCAGCGCGGTCATGAAGATCAGCGTGGCAAAGGGCAACCACTGCCAGGCCACCATGATGATTACCGAGCCCAGCGGGAAGTCGGTCAGCCAGTCGATGGGCGTGGCGCCAAAGAACTTCCAGACCTGTGCCAGCACCCCGTAAATCGGGTTCATCATCATGTGCTTCCACAGCAAGGCATTGACCGTGGGCATGACAAAAAAGGGCGAGATCAGCAACAGACGCACGATGCCGCGGCCTGGGAACGGGCCGTCAATCAGCAGCGCAATGGCTATGCCGAACAGCACCGTGATGAGGATCACGCTGCCCAGCAGCAAGAGCGTATTGACCACCGCCACCGAGAAGGAGGGATCGGTCAGAAAGTATTCAAAATTTTCCAGCCCGGCAAAACCGGTTTGATCGGGCTGCATCAGGTTGTAGCGGATGACGGAAAAATAAATCGTCATCACCAGCGGGACGATCATCCACATCAGCAGGCTCAGCACCGCCGGTGTGAGCAAAAGCCGCGGTAGGAGTTTCTTCATGGGGATGGCTTTGGTTAGAGAGTCGAAAAGAGAAAGGCAGCGCAGTGGCCCTTAGACCACTGCGCGTTCAAGACAGGCTGTTTATGCCCGGCCTGAATTACTTGTAATAACCACCTTTTTTCATTTCACGTTCGGCCGCGACCTGAGAAGCCTTCAGCGCCGCGTCCACCGTGGTCTTGCCGGCCAGAGCCGCGCTCATCTGCTGACCCACGGCCAGACCAATCGCCTGGAACTCAGGGATGGCCGCGAACTGCACGCCCACATAGGGAGACTTGGGCAGGGTGCTGTCGTTGGGATTGGCAGAGTCGATCGCAGCCTTTTCAGCCGCAGCAAACACGGCGGCCTTCTGGAACTCCGGATTGGCGTAGGTGGACTTGCGCGTACCGGTTGGCACGTGGGCCCAACCATTGGTCTTGGCGACCAGGGCGATGTATTCCTTGCTGGTCGCCCAGGTCACGAACTTCTGCGCGGCGTCCGCGTTCTTGGTGCCGGCAGGCACGGCCAGTGCCCAGGCCCACAGCCAGTTGGCACCCTTTTGCGTCACGCTGTAAGGGCCTTGGGCAAAGGCCACCTTGTCAGCCACCTTGGACTGCTTGGGGTCGGTGATGAAGGATGCCGCAATGGTGGCGTCAATCCACATACCGCACTTGCCTTCGTTGTACAGGGCCAGGATTTCGTTGAAGCTGTTGGCCGAAGAACCGGGAGGTCCGTACTTGGTCAGCAGGTCGACATAAAACTTGACGGCATCTTTCCAGGGCTTGGATTCGAGCTGTGGCTTCCACTTCATGTCAAACCACTGGGCACCAAAGCTGTTGGCCATGGTCGACAGGAAGGCCATGTTGTCGCCCCAGCCCGGCTTGCCGCGCAGGCAGATGCCGTACACGCCGTTCTTCGGGTCGTTGATCTTGGCGGCAGCGTCGCGCACCTGATCCCAGGTGGGGCGGCCTTCGAACTTGATGCCGGCCTTGTCGGTCAGGTCCTTGCGGTACATCAGCATGGAGCTTTCGCCGTAGAAGGGCGCTGCAAACATCTTGCCGTCCACCGACAGGCCGTCTTTCATGGCGGGCAGGATATCGTTGGCGTCGTAGGCGGCGTCGGTCTTCAGCTCCTTGAGCCAGCCCTTTTTGCCCCAGATCGGGGTTTCGTACATGCCGATGGTCATCACGTCAAACTGTCCGCCCTTGGTCGCTATGTCGGTAGTGACGCGCTGGCGCAGCACGCCTTCTTCCAGCGTCACCCACTTCAGCGTGATGCCGGGGTTGGCCTGTTCAAAATTCGAGCTGAGCTTTTGCATCTCGATCATGTGGCCGTTGTTGACGGTGGCAATCACCAGTTCGGTCGCCGAGGCCGAGACGCCGCACAGGGATGCGACCAGGGCAGCAGCCAATGCAACGCGGGTTTTGAGTTTCATGTCTTTGTCTCCAATATGTGTAAGTGAGATGTTGTGTTCAATGCTTTTTGTGCAGCCAGCACTGACAGATGGAAGATACCGACTCGCTGATGCACAAACGATACTGCCAACCCATCTTGTAGTACTTAATTTCATCGCATACCTAGGATTTATACCTAAGGGTGAACAATGCGTATGTGTTTCACATAGGCGAAAATGGCGCTCCGGCCAACATTTACAGGGGTGCAGACATGACAGACAAGGATGACGAGCCGCCACTCTGGGTGACGGTCCTCAAACTGCTGGCGATCGCCGTGGTGTTGATAGGCGGTACGGGCGTCGCACTCTGGTACGTGGACCAGATGCAGGCGCGCGATCTGCCTGCGCTGGGCTCAAGCGCCGGCACAGGAAACGGCTCAACGGGATGGGGGATCGTGGGCGACTCCCCCCTGCGCTCCAAGCGCTAAGCCCGCTGCCCCAAGCGGGTGGCCCCCTTGGGGCAGCGCACTACGCGTAGCGAAAAGCGTGGGCGCCTCGCACTTAGTTGCGGGCAGGAATCGGCGCCAGCGTGTGCTGCACATCGCCGCACTGGGCCCGGTGGCGCAGCACATGGTCCATTACCACCAGGGCCAGCATGGCCTCGGCAATCGGCGTGGCGCGTATGCCCACACAGGGGTCGTGGCGGCCCTTGGTCACCACCTGGGTCGGGTTACCGGCCGAGTCGATGGAGTCGCGTGGCGTGATGATGGAGCTGGTGGGCTTGATGGCAATGCTCACCTCCAGGTCCTGCCCGGTCGTGATGCCACCCAGCACGCCGCCGGCATTGTTGCTGGCAAAGCCTGCGGGAGTCAGCGAGTCGCCATGCGTGGTGCCGCGCTGCGCCACGCTGGCAAAACCGGCTCCGATTTCCACGCCCTTGACGGCGTTGATGCCCATCATGGCGTAGGCGATATCGGCGTCCATCTTGTCAAACAAAGGCTCGCCCAGGCCCACCGGCACGTTGCTGGCGCTGACGCGGATGCGGGCACCGCAGGAGTCGCCGGCCCGGCGCAAGGCGTCCATGTAATCTTCCAGCGCGGCCACATCGGCCACCGGTGCAAAGAAGGGGTTGTCGGGCACGTGTTCCCAGGACTCAAAGCCAATCGGCAGATCACCCACCTGCGTCATGCAACCGCGGAATTCGGTGCCGAATTTTTCCTTGAGCCACTTCTTGGCCACGGCACCGGCTGCCACCATGGGCGCGGTCATACGGGCGCTGCTGCGGCCACCGCCGCGCGGATCGCGGATGCCGTATTTCTGGAAGTAGCTGTAGTCGGCGTGGCCGGGGCGAAAGGTGTCCAGGATATTGCCGTAATCCTTGCTGCGCTGGTCGGTGTTCTGGATGAGGAGCGCAATCGGCGTGCCGGTGGTTTTGCCCAGGTAAACGCCGCTCAGGATTTGCACCGCATCGGGCTCGTTGCGTTGGGTCACATGGCGGCTGGTGCCGGGGCGGCGACGGTCCAGATCGATCTGGATATCGGCCTCGCTTAAGTCCATGCCGGGGGGGCAGCCGTCAATCACACAGCCAATGGCCGGGCCGTGGGATTCACCAAAGTTGGTGACTGCGAATAAAAGTCCGAAGGTATTGCCGCTCATGCGGGGATTATCCCCGAGGCGGCCACCCAAACTGCCGACTGGTGTTAATTGGCCGACGGGGTTTCACCCTCGGGCCAGTCGCGGATATAGGCCTTGAGCATCTGGTTTTCGAAATTCTGGCTGTCCACGACGGCGCGGGCCACGTCATAAAAGCTGATCACACCCATCAGCATGCGCGCCTCCATCACCGGCATGTAGCGGGCGTGGCGGTCCAGCATCATGCGGCGCACCTCGTCCATATCGGTTTCCATGGTGCAGGTCAGCGGCGCGTCGTCCATGGAGGCCCGCACGCTGGTGTTGCCTATATTGCCCGCATTTTTTACCAGGGTCTGAATCACCTCGCGGAAGGTCAGCATGCCGACCAGGTCGCCATGCTCCATCACCACCAGCGAACCAATATCCTTTTCGGCCATCAGGTTCAACGCATCGGACAGGGGTTCATCCGGGTGGGCTGTGAAAAGCGTGCCGCCTTTGACGCGCAGGATATCGCTGACTTTCATGGTGCTGTCTCGTAGTGGGGATCTGGTGTGTGAATATAGCCCACAATGTGCGGCTGACAACGCAATTCCAGAACACTTGAACGTGGAGCCCTTATGGCAGGCTATGCCGACCCCGGATTCGATACCCTCGCCCTGCATGCAGGCGCCACGCCGGACGCCACCGGCGCCCGCGCCGTGCCGATTCACCTCACCACCTCCTTTGTCTTTGAGTCCAGCGACCACGCCGCCTCGCTGTTCAATCTGGAGCGCGCCGGCCATGTGTATTCGCGCATCAGCAACCCGACCAATGCGGTGCTGGAGCAGCGCATCAGCGCNCTTGAAGGCGGCGTCGGCGCCATCAGCGTGGCCAGCGGCCAGGCGGCGCTGCACCTGAGCGTGGCCACCTTGATGGGCGCGGGCAGCCATATCGTGGCCTCCACCGCCCTGTATGGCGGCTCGCAAAACCTGCTGCACTACACCATGCGCCGCTTTGGCATAGACACCACCTTTGTGAAACCGGGCGACCTCGATGGCTGGCGCGCCGCCGTGCGGCCCAACACCCGGCTGTTTTTCGGCGAGACCGTAGGCAACCCGGGCCTGGATGTGCTGAACACGCCCGAGGTCTCGGCGATTGCGCATGAGAACGGCGTGCCGCTCTTAGTGGATTCCACGCTGACCTCGCCCTGGCTGGTCAAGCCCTTCACGCAGGGCGCCGATCTGGTCTATCACTCGGCGACTAAATTTTTGAGCGGCCACGGCACGGTGATTGGCGGCCTGGTGGTCGATGGCGGCAGCTTTGACTGGGATGCTTCGGGAAAATTCCCGGAGCTGTCCGCGCCCTACGAAGGCTTTCACAACATGGTGTTCACCGAAGAGGCGACGGTCGGCGCCTTTTTGCTGCGGGCAAGGCGTGAGGGCCTGCGCGACTTTGGCGCCTGTCTGAGCCCGCACTCGGCCTGGCTGATTTTGCAGGGCATTGAAACCCTATCGCTGCGCATGGAGCGCCATATGCAAAACACCCGGCGCGTAGTGGAATTTTTGGTCAAGCACCCGCTGGTCTCGCGCGTGGGCCACCCCATGCTGGAAAGCCACCCCGACCATGCGCTGGCGCAGCGCCTGCTGCCCAAGGGCGCAGGTTCGGTGTTCAGCTTTGACATCAAGGGCAGCCGCACCCAGGGCAAGGCCTTTGTCGAGGCGCTCAAGGTATTCAGCCATCTGGCCAATGTGGGCGACTGCCGCAGTCTGGTGATCCACCCGGCCAGCACCACCCACTTCCGCATGGACGACGAGGCACTGGCCCGGGGCGGCATCGGCCAGGGCACGATCCGCCTGTCCATCGGGCTGGAAGAAGCCGATGATTTGCTCGATGACCTCAAGCGCGCCCTGCGTGCCGCCGAAAAGGCTGGAAAATAATATGACCCCCAAGCTCATTACATTCGCGGCCCTACAAGGGGGCGCAGCCATCCCTTGGGGCGGCCCGGCGGGAGCCTGATATGCACATCCAAGTCAACAACGCGGCCCTCTACTGCTACACCGGTGGCAAACCCTTTGACGCGGCCAAGCCCACGGTCGTGATGATCCACGGCGTGCTCAATGACCACAGCGTCTGGATTCTGCAAAGCCGATACCTGGCGAATCACGGCTGGAACGTGCTGGCGCTGGATCTGCCCGGCCACTGCCGCAGCGGCGGCGAACCGGCCACCACGGTGGAAAAGGCTGCCGACTGGGTGCTGGCGCTGCTGGATGCAGCCGGGGTGGAAAAGGCTGCCTTGGTGGGCCACAGCTTTGGCTCACTGGTGGCGCTGGAGGCTGCGGCCCGCGCACCTGCACGCATCAGCCATTTGGTGCTGGTGGGCTGTGCCTACCCGATGCAGGTGTCACCGGTGCTGATTGAGGCTTCGCTGAACGATCCCATCAAGGCACTGGAAATGGTGAATGTATTTTCCCGCTCCACGCTGGCACCGCCGCCCTCGGCGCTGGGCCCGGGCACCTGGATATTTGGTGCCTCCACGGCGCTGGGCAAGCATGTGCTGGCCAGCAACAAAGAGGTGAATCTGTTCCACACCGGCTTTGTCGCCTGCGACAGCTACCGCAACGGCGAGGCGGCGATGGAGCAGGTGAACTGCCCCACCCTGTTTGTGCTGGGCGAGGTGGACCAGATGACGCCGCCCAAGGCCGCCAAAAGCCTGATCGCCAAGGCCCAGAATGCCAAGGTGGTGATGCTGAGCGGCGGCCACCACCAGATGACCGAAACGCCGGAGGCCATGCTCAAGGCGCTGGTGGATTTTCTGAAGGTCGCATAGGCTGCGCCTTGCCGATTGCGCCCGTCTCAGCGGCTGCCCCACCACGCAGCGCCAACCACCAGCGTCGCGGCAAGCGCCACATTCCACTGCAAGGGCTGGCCGGTGGTGAGCAGCAGCAGCACGGTCGACAGGATCGGTGTGGCAAACGCCAGCAGGCCTATACGCCGCGTGTCGCCGAGCTTGATCGCCGCGTCCCACAGAAAAAAGGCACCGCCCAAAGGGCCTAGTCCCAGTATGCCGATCAACACCATGTCTGGTGTGCTCAGCGCGATCGAGGGTTCCAGCCAGGCGTGGCAGAGCAGCGAAAGCAGGCCGGAAGCGGCCGCAAAGCCGCCCACGGCCGAGGTCGGGAAGCTGGGCAGCCTGCGGGTCAGCAACGAATAGCTGGCCCAGACAAAGGCCGAGGCCAGCGCCATGACATAACCCGGATGGAAACCGCCCGCCGAGACTGCCGGGCCGCCCCGCCCCAGGATGGCGATGGCCGCACCGGCAAAGCCCAGGAGTGCCGCCACGATATGGCGCGCATGCAAGGCCATCCCCTTCAGGAACAGCGGCGCCATCACCACCATGCCAAGTGGCCAGAGGTAGTTGATGAGATTGGCCTCCACCGCCGGGGCATTGCGCAAGGCCATAAAGAGCAGAAAGTGAAAGCCAAAGAGACCGTAGATGCCCACCAGCAGGGTGGCAGGCGGCACCCTCCAGCGCGACAGGCGAAAGCGTGCCAGCGGCAAGGCAATCAGACTACCCACCAGCAGCCCGAGACCGGTCAACAGGAACGGAGGAATATGGGCCAGCCGGACCCCCAGGGGCGCCAGCGAGCCCCACAGGGCAATGGCCGCCAGGGCCAGCAAGTCTGCTTTCATGACGCAAGCGTCCAGCGGAAAGCTTGGCAAAACGCCGGTCCGACGCCGCAAAAAGTGCCACGCATCAGCGCGTTCACAGCGCCGCACGCAGGCTGCTGGCCGGCCAGGCACCGGCCTGCCACAGCTTGTCGTTGCCGGGGTTGCGCGGCAGCAGCAGGGCATTCATCAGCGGCGCCAGGGTCACGTTGTCGGGGCGCACCAGCAGCACATAGCGCGCCTCGGTGCCCACCATGTCAGCCTCGTTGAGCTGGCCAATCCAGTCCAACAGGATCAACGCCTCCACCACCGTTTCCACGCGCTGGGCATCCACGCCCAATTGGCTGCAAAGCCGGGCCATGGTCTGACCCTTTTCAGGGGCGGCGGCGGCCTGATCGAGTGCGCGAAGCACCTCCAACGCCAGCTGGAATTGCCAGCCTATGCCGCTGCGGCGTTGCGGAATACCGGCAATCAGGCTGGGTACATAGGCCGTCAGGGCGGCACCGAGCAGCACGATCACCCAGGCCATGTAAATCCAGACCAGCAAAATAGGCAGGGTGGCAAAGGCGCCGTAGACCGCCGAATAGGTGGGCACATTGCTCAGGTACATCGCCAGCAGTTTTTTGGCCACCTCCATCAGGGCAGACACAAAAAGCCCCCCCATCCAGGCATGGCCCCAGCGCACAAAGGTATTGGGCACATAGTGAAACATGGCCGCCATGCCCCCTGCCACCAGCAGGAACTGCAGCAGATCCAGCAAAAATCCGACACCGCCGGGCAGTGCCCCCACCAGCCCCTTGGACGCCGACAGCGCGTACGAGGTCATGCTCAAGGAGGCGCCCAGCAGCACCGGCCCCAGAGTGATGGCGGCCCAATACACCAGCACGCGCTGGCCAAACGGGCGCGGGGTTCGCACCCGCCAGATGCTGTTGAGCGTGCGGTCGATGGTGAAGACCAAGGCCAGGGCACTGCCCAGCAGGGCCGCCAGACCGACCACGCCCAGCTTGCTGGCCTTGCCGGCAAACTGGCTCAGGTAGCCCAGCACCTGGCGCGCAATATAGTCGGGCACCAGGCTTTCCACCAGCCACTTCTGCAACACGTCCTGGAACTTGGCAAACATGGGAAAGGCGGTGAACACGGCAAGGGCCACGGTGATCAAGGGCACCAGGGCAATGGTGGTGGTAAAGGTCAGGCTGCTGGCGGTCAGCCCCAGCCTGTCCTCGCGGAAGCGCTCGCGCAGGGTATGGGCGGCGTCCAGCCAGCGTACGCTGGCCACATCGGCCAGCCAAATTCGTAAACGTTCAATCGATCGCATCCCGCTATGATGCCACTGCATGCATATAGCCTCCCCCGCCCCCTACACCCCCTCCCCTCCCGCCGTACGACTCAGCCGCTGGCTGGCAGTCGGCAGTCTGACCGCCATGATTGTTCTGGGCCTGGCCTGGGAACTATGGCTTAGCCCGCTGCGCCCGGGGGGCTCCTGGCTGGCCCTGAAGGTGCTGCCGCTGTGCTTTCCCATTGCCGGACTGTTGAAGAACAAGATGTACACCTACCGCTGGGTCAGCCTGGTGGTGTGGCTGTATTTCATTGAGGGCGTGGTGCGCGCCTGGGGCGACCGCGCGCCGGGCAATTACCTGGCCTTTGCCGAAGTGCTGCTGTGCCTGTGCCTGTTTGGCGCCTGCCTCTTGCATGTCCGCACCCGCCAGCGCAGCGCCGCCGCTGCAAGCACCACAGTCGCTGCTGCTGCAATCTGAATCCCTGCCCCATGAAGCCGATCGAACACAAAGCCTTTTTGGAAATATTGCGGACCATCGTAGGCGCAGCCAATGTACTGACCGAGGGCGACCTCAGCGCCTGGGAGCAGGACTGGCGCAAGCGCGAACAGGGCAAGGCCCTGGCCGTGGTGCGCCCTGCCAGCACCGAGGAGGTGGCAGGGGTGGTGAAGGCCTGCGCCGCTGCCGGCATCAGCATCGTGCCCCAGGGCGGTAACACCGGCATGGTGGTGGGCTCGACTCCGGACGCCAGCGGCACCCAGGTGCTGCTCAGCCTGACCCGCATGAACCACATCCGCCAGCTCGACGCCGCCAACCTCACCGTCACCGTGGAGGCCGGNTGCGTGCTGCAAACCCTGCAAGAGACCTGCGAAGCGGCCGGGTTCTTGTACCCCTTGAGCATGGCCTCCGAGGGCAGCTGTACCGTGGGCGGCAATCTGGGCACCAACGCCGGCGGCACGCAGGTGGTGCGCTATGGCAACACGCGCGAGCTGTGCCTGGGCCTGGAAGTGGTGACGGCTGCGGGCGAGGTCTGGAATGGCCTCTCAGGCCTGCGCAAGGACAATACCGGCTACGACCTGCGCCATCTGTTTATCGGCTCGGAGGGCACGCTGGGCGTGATCACCGCCGCCACCATGAANCTCTTTCCCATGCCAAGGTCCATGCTGACCGCCTATGCCTCGGTGCCCTCGCTGGACGCCGCCGTGGAGCTGCTGGGCCTGGCGCACCAGCGTCTGAGTTCCGGGCTGACCGGCTTTGAGGTGATGGGCGCCTTTGCCCTGGGCCTGGTGCGCAAGCATTTCCCGCAACAAAATGTGCCCTTTGAGGGCGATGACCCATTCTGCGTGGTGCTGGAAGTGTCGGACCACGACTCCGAGGCCCACGCCCGCACGCTGCTCGAAGCGCTGCTCGAAGGCGCCTTGCAGGACGGCTGTGTGCTCGACGCCGTGGTGGCCGAGAATATGTCCCAGGCCCGCGCGCTCTGGCATATCCGCGAAAGCATCCCGCTGGCCCAGGCCCAGGAAGGGCTGAACATCAAGCACGACATCTCGATTGCCGTATCCAAAATCCCGGACTTTGTGCGTGAGACGGATGCCGCCATTCAGCAGGCATTTCCTGGTGCGCGCATGGTGAACTACGGCCATCTGGGCGATGGCAATCTGCACTACAACGTGCAGGCACCCGAAGGTGCCGATGCCGAAGCCTTTTTGCGCGATCAGGAGAAGCCCTTGAACGCCCTGGTCTATGCCCAGGTGGACCGCTACAAGGGCTCGATCTCCGCCGAGCACGGCATTGGCAGTCTCAAGCGCGAGAAGCTGGCCGAGCACAAATCGCCCGTCGCCCTGGGACTGATGCGTGCCATCAAACTGGCGCTGGACCCGCACAACCGCATGAACCCGGGGCGCGTGCTAAAAATCTAATGCCCTGATGCCCTGCTGCCCTGATGGGCATGGGTGGCTGAGCGCTATGCGCAGGTAAAGGAGGAGCCCGCAGGGCGGGGGACACGGAGCAGAGTGCTCTGCCACCCATGCCCAGCAGCAGCAGCGGCAGCAGCGGCAGCGGCAGCGGCAGCGGCAGCAGCAGCAGCGACAATAGGGGACTTAGAACTTTGCACCTATTTCCCGCACCTCTGCCATGACCAGCCCGCAAGCAAACCGCCCCGTGCGCTCCCAATACGAAGATTTCATGCGCCACGTGTACAGCACCGGCGTGAACAAGGCCGACCGCACAGGCACCGGCACGCGCAGCGCCTTTGGCTACCAGATGCGCTTTGACCTGAACGAAGGCTTTCCGCTGGTCACCACCAAGAAGGTGCACCTGCGCTCCATCATCCAGGAACTGCTGTGGTTCCTCACCGGCTCCAGCAGCAACAACTGGCTGAAAGAGCGCAACGTCAGCATCTGGGACGAATGGGCCAGACCCGATGGCGAGCTCGGCCCGGTCTATGGCGTGCAATGGCGCAGCTGGCCCACGCCAGACGGCGGCCACATCGACCAGATCGCCGAGCTGGTCAACACGCTCAAGACCAACCCCGACTCGCGCCGCATGATCGTCAGCGCCTGGAATGTGGCCGACCTGTCCAAAATGGCGCTGATGCCCTGCCACGCCTTTTTCCAGTTCTATGTGGCGCCCGCCACTGAAGCCGGCGGCAAGGGCCGCTTAAGCTGCCAGCTCTACCAGCGCAGCGCAGACATCTTTTTGGGCGTGCCCTTTAACATTGCGTCCTACGCGCTGCTGACCCACATGCTGGCGCAGCAATGCGATCTGGATGTAGGAGACTTCATCTGGACCGGTGGCGACTGCCACATCTACAGCAACCACCACGACCAGGTGGAAGAACAGCTCAGCCGATCGCCCTACCCCTACCCCACTTTGAATATCAAACGCAGGCCGGATTCGATCTTCGACTACCAGTTTGAAGACTTTGAGGTGCTGGACTACCAGTGCCACGCTGCCATCAAAGCGCCGGTGGCCGTATGACGCGCGCCAGAAGTCTGAGCGGCAGAGCGATCTGCGCAGGTGAAGGAGGAGCCCGCGTAGCGGGCGGGGGACACGGAGCAGAGCGCATTGCCACCCAGACGCCTAGGTTGCCGCAATGAAGCTGCATCTGATTTTTGCGCGCAGCCAAAACGGCGTGATTGGCAAAGACGGCGTCCTGCCCTGGCATCTGCCGGAGGACCTGGCGCATTTCAAGCGGACTACCCTGGGCTGCCCGGTGATCATGGGTCGCAAGACCTGGGATTCGCTGCCGCCCAAGTTCCGCCCCCTGCCCGGCCGCGCCAATGTCGTCGTCACGCGCCAGCCGGATTGGCAGGAAGCCGGTGCGCTGCGCGCAGACTCCTTGGCCAATGCCATGGCGCTGTGCGGTGACGCGGAACATGTGTGGGTGATTGGCGGCGCGCAGTTGTATGCGCTGGCCGAGCCGCTGGCACACAAGGCTGTCATAACCGAAATAGATACTGTGGTTGAAGGCGACGCCTTTGCCCCCCGCTTCGGCCCTGCCTGGCAAGAGAGCGCCCGCGAAGAACACACAGCAGCCAACGGCCTGCGCTACCGTTTTATTACCTTGAACCGAACAGGAGTTTGACCTATGTCTGAAGATGGATTTCACGTACACGGCCCGCATGACCACGAGATTGAGCACGCCCAGCAGGGCGGCCATGGCAGCCACGACGGCGGCGGCATGATCAACCAGATCGCGATGTTCACCGCCATCATCGCCACCGTAGGCGCCCTGTTCTCCTACATGGGCGGCGCAACGCAAGCCAATGCCGGTCTGTTTAAGAACAATGCCGCGATCAAGAAGACAGAAGCCTCCAACCAATGGAACTTCTACCAGGCCAAGAGCACCAAGCAGGCCCTGGCCGAGCTGGCGCGCGACCTGGCGCCTGAAGCCAAACAGCCCACCTACCAGGCCAAGGTGGAGCGCTACGACAAGGAAAAGGGCGAGATCAAACTGGCCGCCGAAAAGCTGGAAGCCGATGCCACCGAGTGGGATCACCAGAGCGACGAGCAGATGCACCAGCACCACCGTTGGGCCCAGGCCACCACCGTGCTGCAGGTGGCGATCGCCCTGGCCGCCATTGCGTTGCTGACCAAAAAGAAATGGCTGGAGTACGCCATGTTTGGCGCCGGTGGTCTGGGAGTGGTAGTCGGCGGTCTGGCCGCCC
>TBL_comb47_HYPODRAFT_10002825_pt1 | contig 21075 bp, 17 predicted proteins | sample TroBogypolimnion_40_FD_10682 | JGI IMG/M metagenome (IMG submission 10682) | reverse complement strand
ATCTCCCGCAGGTAGATGTTGGAGGCGTGGATGTCAACCACCAGGGCGGCCCCCTCGAGCGCCGTCATGATGGCGGCGGCGAGCCGCGCCGGAAGCGGCCCACCGGCCGAGCCGGGAAAGGCGCGGTTCAGGTCGGTGTCGAAGACCGGCAGGCCCCGGGTCAGGGTGTCGAGCCCCAGCGTGTTGAGCGCCGGGTAGAGTTCCACGGCGCCCAGGAGCGCTTGCGGCGTCGTGCGCAGCAGCTCCTCCAGCCAGGCCGCCAGCCGGTGGCAGACGTAGAGCCCCTCCAGCTCGTCGCCGTGGATGCCGGCCACGACCGCGGCCCGCGGCCCGTCGCCGCCCGAAAAGCGGGTGCGCCGGATCTCCATGCTCTCGCAATAAGGGAGATCTATGGTGAAGAAGGTCTCAATGGAGGGCGCTGCGTGCTTCGTGGCTGCTTTAGGGGACATCGTCGTCCTTTTGGAAATTTATTTAGTTTGCTCTGTATTGGTTAATGTCGGTTAAGGAGGAGAGCTGGCAACAAGATGGAAGGGGCAAGATGAGCCAGGCTTCCTCATGCCCGCGCCGGCCGCGCTACGCTACGCTTCCTGGCACTGCTGCTGACCCTGACCCTGACCCTGACCCTGACCCTGGCACTGCCCCTGGTCCTGGTCCTGGTGCTGCTCCAGGTGCCCTTGCTGCTGTTGCTGCTGGTCCTGTCCCGGACCTTGCTCCTGCACGCTCACCCTCACGCTCGGCTGCTCCCCGCCCGACTCCCCCTTGAAGCTGCCGCGCTGGGGGGCGGCGTCGTAGGAGTCCCGGCCGGCGCAGACCGCGATGTACCTGTCATTGGCCAGGAGGGTGTTGGCGGTGTCAAAGCCGATCCAGCCGCCTCCCGGCACCAGCGCCTCGGCCCAGGCGTGGGTGGCGAGTTCCTCGCCACCGCTGCCGATCCCGGGGTCAAGATAGCCCATGACATAGCGCGCCGGGATCCCCCAGGAACGGGCGATGGTGATGAACAGGTGGGCGAAGTCCTGGCAGACGCCGGCGCCCTGGCGCGCCGCAGCGGCGAGGTCGCCGTGCACGACGGTGGTGCCGCTGCGGTACTCCAGCACGCTCGGTATCCAGTTCATCAGCTCCATCAGCGCGTCCATGACCGTGCGCTCCCGGTCCAAGACGGGAAGCGCGCTCGGCAGTAGCTCCGCCAGCTTCAGGGCGTGGGGCGTCAGGGCGCTTCGGTGCAGGACGAAATCGTTCATCCTGGGCTCCCGGCGCAGGGCGGCCTGCAGCCACTGCTGCTGCTCGGAGGCTGCGACCGGGAGGAAGTCGAGCGGGTTCTCGCGGCTGGTCTCCACCTCGGCCCGCAGGCGGGTGAGCAGCCTGGTGTGGGGCGGGATGACGCAGAAGTAGTCGACGCGGTTGTAAAAATAGTCGTTGTAGCTGGCGAGCTCAGCCGCAGGCTCGGTCTCGATGACGCAGGACAGCACCTTCTGGTACTCGTCGGCGCGCGGGGCGAGCCGAAGTTCCACGTGGTGCTCGCGAATGACGCCCGGATACTCGAGGACGGTCTCATGTTCGATCAGGTAACGCATGCAGCTCCCCTTTACTGGAAAAACTCTTCGGCCAATGCCGTGTGAAACGAGGCGGATTTCTCCAGCAGGAGCTCGATGTATTCGTGCAGTCCCGTGGCCAGGAATTCCTTGGCCGTGTGATTGACCTTTCCGGAGAACTGGTCAAAGGCTGCCTGGGTCGCATCCTTCCCCTGGGTCCCGATGATCTGCAGCGCCGCTCCCATGCGTTCCACCGAAAAGACGATGGAGCGCGGGAAGTCGCGGTTCAGCACCACGAACTCGGCCACGTCGGCCGGCAGGAAGCCGGTGTGGCAGCTGCGCCGGAAGGCCTCGAAGCCCGAGAGCGATTTGAGCAGCGCCGCCCACTGGTAGTAGTCGAGCGCCGAGCCGACCATGGAGAGGTCGGGGAGTATGATGTGGTACTTGACGTCCAGGATGCGCGAGGTCATGTCGGCCCGCTCCAGACACCCCCCCAGCTGGTAGAAGGCGTAGGCCTCGCCGCGCATCATGGTGGACGACACCAAGCCGTTGAAGCGCGCCACCTGGTTCCTGAGCTCCACGAACAGCACGCTGGTGCGCTCGGCGGTCAGCGGCCCCTTGAGCCGGTCGTCGAAGTTCATCCAGATCTCGTTCACCGCCTCCCACATCTCCTTGGAGATCCGGTCCCGGGCGACACGTGCGTTCTCGCGGAAAAGCCGCAGGCAGGTCCGGATGGAACTCGGGTTGGAGCGGCCGGCGCTGATGAACTGCAGCACCCGCGGCGTGGTGACTCCCCCGTTGCCGTAATGCTCCTCGTAGAGCTTCTCGGTCGACGTGATCTGCAGGATGGGACGCCACTTGTCGTCCTCGTTCATGTCCTCCTCGGCCTCGATCAGGTAGAGCAGGTTGATTTCCATCAGGCGGGAGGTTTCCCCGGCTCGTTCCAGGTAGCGGGCCATCCAGTACATTGAATCGGCTAGTCTGCTTAGCATGGTTTGTCCTTTCTTGCGGCTTAGGTAAAGGATGCCGTGATTGGCAGCAATCGTGTAGGAGCAGCTCTATCCGCGTGGGTCGCCAGGGCGAATACCAGATTCGCCCCTACCTCGGCAGACAATTTCCGTAGGGGCGCACCTCGTGTTCGCCCTCGCCTGCCTCTACTCCGCAAGCACCCAGGTGTCCTTGCTGCCGCCGCCTTGGGAGGAGTTCACCACGAGGCTCCCCTTCCTGAGCGCGACCCGGGTGAGTCCGCCCGGCACCACCTCGATGTCCTCGCCGTAGATCACGAAGGGGCGCAGGTCCAGGTGGCGCGCCTCCAGTTCGCCGTCCATGTAGCAGACGTGGCGCGACAGGTAGACCACCGGCTGGGCAATGTAGTTGCGGGGATTCTCGTTCACCAGGTCGACGAACTCCTTCCTGAGCGCGGGGGTCGACGAGGGACCCATGAGCATGCCGTAGCCGCCCGACTCGCTGACCGCCTTGATGACCATGCGCTCCATGTTGTCGAAGACGTACTCCCGGTCCTTCTCGTCGGTCATCTGGAAGGTCGGCACGTTCTTGAGGATCGGCTGCTCTCCCAGGTAGTAGCGGATGATGTCGGGCACGTAGGGGTAGACCGCCTTGTCGTCGGCGATGCCGCTCCCCGGCGCGTTGACGATCGCCACGTTGCCGGCGCGCCAGGCGTTGATGACCCCGGCGATCCCCAGCGAGGAGTCGGAGCGAAACACCAGCGGGTCGAGGAAGTCGTCGTCGATGCGGCGGTAGATGACGTCCACCCGGTGCAGGCCGGTGGTGGTCTTCAGGTAGACGATGTCGTTGATCGTCACCATGTCGCGCCCCTCGGCGAGTTCCACCCCCATCTCCTTGGCGAGGAAGGTGTGCTCGAAGTAGGCGGAGTTGTAGATGCCGGGAGTCAGTACGACGATCTCCGCGTTGTCCTTGCCGCGCGGCGAGAGCGAGCGCAGCGCGGCCAGCAGCTTGGAGGGGTAGTGCTCGACGCGGCGCACCCGGTACTTGTTGAAGAATTCAGGCATGATGCGGCGCTCGATGACCCGGTTCTCGATCATGTAGGAGACGCCCGACGGGGTGCGCAGGTTGTCCTCCAGGATCAGGAACTCCCCCTGCTCGTCGCGGATGATGTCGATGCCGCTTATATGGGTGTAGATGCCCATGGGAGGCACGATGCCGACGATCTCGCGCCGGAAGTCGCGCCCCTGGTAGATCAGCTCCGGCGGGATGACCCCGTCCTTGATGATGCGCTGCTCGCCGTACAGATCATTCAGGAAGAGGTTAAGCGCCTTGACCCGCTGCTTGAGGCCCGCCTCGATCTTGGTCCACTCCAGTGCGGTGATGATGCGCGGGATCAGGTCGAAGGGCCAGATGCGCTCGATCCCCTCCTCGCTTTCGCCGTAGACCGTGAAGGTTACCCCCTCGGCCTGCAGCGCCAGCTGGGACTCGTGTGCCTTCGCCTCCAGGGCGTTGTTGCCGGTCGCTCGTATGTGGTCCCACAGCAGGCGGTAATGATCGCGGGGGGTGAAATCGTCCGCGTAGAACTCGTGGTAGGGGGTGCGGGGTTTGCTATTCTGCGTGCCGGCATTGTACATAAGAGGTCACTCCTTTGTGCATGGTGTGGCAGATAGGCTGCAATTCAGGAATTCCGGCATTCCATGAAGGCCATGACGGTGATCGCCCTGCGGCGGATACAGCTCAGCTTTCCTGGGGGCGGTCATCAGGCGCTCGGGCTAGGTATCCCCTTGCAATACTGCCGCCAAGCTTCCTCGAACGCTGTCAGGCTGCCAAGGACCAGGGGCCAAACCAGCAGCTCCGGCCTTCACTTAGCCCCAAAGGGGCGAAACTGCACGATTGTCTGCGTGAGCCAGCGTTCATGGCCGCTGACGCGCGCAAGGGTGCTGCCCGAAGCGGGTGCATGAATATGCTCTCACCTGGGCAGTTATGCACAAATTATCAGCAAATCAGGGGATTTCGATGTTGAAGGAAGCTCAATGCAGCCGGTGTATCACTGCTAAAATTCCGCGAATCTTGACATACGTGGATTAAGCGTATCATAGATCTTGGCTTAATGGGAGAGTCGAAGAAAGTTTTTTACTCACAGGCGTCTCAGATACAAGTTCCATAAGCAAGGAATGCAGGAGCAGACACCGAGAATCCTTTGGACAGCGGCTCACCGCCAATTTTATTACTGGAAGCTAACCTTTCTGACAGTGTCGACTTCTGGTTGCAGACCAAAACTTCATTGCGGCGCGGCCTTGTATCCGAAGCCTTGAACCGTCTTCATCTTCTGCGCCGCCTCGTCTATCCTGATGAGCAACCGAGTATGAGCAGGCCCCGGTTCCTCTGCATTTCCCACCTCAGTTATCCACTTTTTTGGCAATGTTACGGTTTCTCCGGCGGAAGGCTCATTCAGGGAAAAAAGGGCAGCGAGGTAAAACATCTATTGACACGTGATAACAGCTACTTGCAGCAGGCGCCTAATCCTTGTGCAAGGTGAGGAAGTACCGGTAGATACGTGACATTTACGAAACGAATCCACAGTTACGCTACCGTTATCCACAGGGGGCGTGGAAAGTGCAATTGGGGAGGACGGGCCTGTCCCCGCCCCAGCCTACTGCCATCAATTTAACGAGGGGACTTTATGGCTTTGTCCCCCCTGCGAAGTTGGGGGGAAGGCTCGCGCAGCGAGACAGGAGGGTCTCTCTGCCGGCGAAAGCACCCCCCTGTTTCACTTCATGTGGATCAGCCCTGCTACTTCTCGGCTAAATTCAGCAGCCGCACGAAGCTGTCATAGCTGCTGAACCCGACGAGCCTCCTTCCGGCGCAAAGGTGAGTCGGCACGGCATTGACATCCAACTCCCGGGCTCGTCGCCAGTCGGCATCGACGGCTGCGGCATAATCACCCGCGGCAAGAACTGCCAGCGCGTCCTCCGCGGAGAGCCCGATACTTTTCGCTATTCCCGCCAATTCGTCTACCAGGGCGATGTTCCGGCCCGTTACGAAAAAGGCATGGTACACCGCGCGCCGCCAGGAATCCCCCTTGCCCTGCGACTCCGCCCACTTCCCGAGTTCCTGGGCGCGCCTGCTGTTGTAGGTGCGGGTGCGCTCCGCAATCGGGAGCCCCTCGGCGCTGGCAACCTCGCGCAGCCTCGCCTGCATGGCCACGACCTGGTCCGAGCTTACCCCCAGAAGCTGTGACAGTTCGGTCCCCTGCTCCGGCGTTTCCGGATGGAGGGGGAAGACGCTCCAGCGCAGTTCCACGCCAAACTCGCGCTGCAATCTGTCGGTACGCACGGTACCGAGATAGCACCAGGGTCAAATGTAGTCGAAAAACACCTCGACTTCGGGCACAGGGTTCATGAGTTACCTCCTTGGTTCTTTGAACCTGCTTGTTTTAGTTGCGATGGAAAGCATTGGCGGGTGCTATTTGATCGGGAGGGCCCTTCGACTCCGCTCAGGGACCACCCTTCGATTCCGCTCAGGAGTAACAGGCGCTCTAGTGGCCGAAGTCCCGGACACTGCGGCGCACACCGCTGCCGCTTTCCTGCTGCACGATCTTCAGGATCAGTTCCGCTACCTCAGCTGCCGGACGCAGGGCACCCGCTTTCTGGAACTCCAGAAAGCGCCGCAGGTCCGGGAAATCCTGCTCGCTCGAGGAACGGATGCTCCCCTGCATGTCGGTGTCGATGATGCCGGGCTCGATGTTGATGGCCCGGAAGGGATGGGTCTCGGCCTGCTGTTCCAGCGCCAGGGCGCGGATGAAGGTTTCCATGCCGGCCTTGGCCGAACAGTACAGTGACCAACCAAAGTACTCTCTCAGGGCGGCCCCGGAGGATATCTGCACGATTGTCTTCCTGCAGGGCTGGCTCTGGAACTGTCTGACTGCTTCGGAGATGAAGAGAATCGCAGAGGTGACGTTGACATTGAGGTTGGCAATGACCTCGGATGGCTCCTTTCTTGAAACGGGTCCGATCGGGCTCACTGTTCCCGCATTGCTGACGATGACAATCTCGGTAAAATCCAGGGCCGCAAGTAGCCTGAACTCCCTGGCAATGACATCGACGGCCTGCAGTGGATCCGAGAAGTCCGCTGCCACTGAATGGGCATGGGGAGCGCTGCGGGAAAACTCCAGCACCTGGAAGCCCCGCCGCAGGTACCCCTTTGCGATCTCCGCGCCGAGCCCTCGCGAACCTCCGGAAATTACCGCAAGTTTCATAGCTGCTCCCTCCCCTTTTCCTATGTTGCAATTCCTTGAAGTATAGCGTCTTTCTCAGGGCCGCGCAGGATCGACACAGTAAAAGAAGTCAGCTTTGGGCAGCAACAATGCAGTTTCGCTTGGCAAAGTATTCGGCAGGCAACCGCGCGACAGCCATCCATGCGAGCAGTCTAATATATATATCAGGATAAACCCCGCAAATGACAGGAAAACTCTCACGCACATCTACCCTTAACTCCTGTCTATCTGGTTGACTTTTATGCATCGATGGAATATAGCTAGTTCAGTATCCCGCTTATCTTACAAAAGCTTGCTTGCTTCTGGTCCTGAATTTGGAGTTGCTCGTGGCCTCAGAAGGCTCCTGTAATAGCAGATACTCAACATATCTGCTCCCCGCACTGATCGCCGCCGGCTTTGCCGGTAACTATCTTAGATATCCCGTATTCCTCAACATAAACTTCCTGTTCGGCAGCATCTTCGCCATGCTGGCGCTGCAGTTCCTGGGCTACCGCCGCGGCCTGGTAGCGGCCCTGGTCATCAGCAGCTATACCTATCTCAGCTGGAACCATCCCTATGCCATGGTCATCATGACCGCCGAGATGGCGGTCGTCGGCTGGCTTTTTTCCCGCCGCAGGATGGGGCTGGTCCTCGCCGACACCCTGTACTGGGTTGTCCTTGGCATGCCTCTCGTGTACTTGCTCTATCACGGCGTCATGGATATCCAGGTAACCAGCGTCAAGATCATCATGGTCAAGCAGGCGATGAACGGCATCGCCAATGCGCTGACCGCACGGTTGCTCTTCACCGGACACGCCCTCAGCTCGCGCGAGCTGACCATCTCCTTCCGCGAGACGGTGTACAATCTGCTGGCGCTGTTCGTTCTCTACCCCGCACTGATCCTGCTGGCGGTCAGCAGCAGGTCCGATCTGGTCGACGCCGATCATCTGATCCGCAGTTCCCTGCTGGACGACAGCCGCCGCATATCCGGCAACCTCGATCACTGGCTCAATGCCAGGCGTGTCATCAGCGTTAACCTGGCCGAACTGGCGGCGATCCTGCCGCCGCAGCAGATGCAGGCGCGCCTGGAGCAGGCCAGGGCCACCGACCTCTACTCGCCGCGCATCGGGCTGCACGACAAAAATGCCGTCACCGTCGCCCACGCCCCCCTGACCGACGAGTCCGGGCAGAGCAACCTCGGCAAAAGCTTCGCCGACAGGCCGTTCATCCCGACGCTCAAGCGGACCCTCAAGCCGATGCTCTCGGAATTGGTGCAGGGCAAGATCGACGCGAACCGCCCCAGGGCGCTCATGCTCGCGCCGGTGCTGGTCAACGGCGGCTACGCCGGCTACGTCGCCGAGGTCCTGAACCTGGACCGGGTGCACAGCATTCTGGAGGAAAACGCCGACGGCCAGGGCATGCTGTACACCCTGCTCGACAACAACGGCAAGGTAATCCTCACCAACCGCAGGGACCAGCAGGTTATGACCGCGCTGGTGCGGGCCCCGGGTGAACTGAAACGGCTCGACGCCGGGATCTCCCAGTGGGTACCCGCCCTCCCCTCCGGCACCTCCTCCGGGGAGCTCTGGAAAAAGTCGCTCTACATCAAGAGGACGACCGTGGGGAACTTGGGGGAATGGGACCTGGTCCTGGAACAGCCGGTCGCCCCGTTCCAGAAGGTTCTCTATGAGCGCTATGCCGGGAAACTCGGGCTGCTGCTGGCGGTTTTCCTGGCCGCCCTGGTGGTCGCGGAGATCCTGAGCCGCCGGATGCAGACCTCCATCCTGCAGCTGCGCGGCCTGACCAGCGACCTCCCCGCGCGGCTCGCCCAGGGGCAGCAGGTGATCTGGCCTGAGAGCCCGGTCCTTGAGCTGCGCGACCTGGTGGGCAACTTCAAGGAGATGACCGGCTCGCTGTTGGCGCGTTTCATCGAGGTCCGGGAGCTGAACGAGACGCTCGAGCAGCGGGTGGCGGCGAGGACCCGGGAGCTCAGCAGCTTGAACCGCGACTTCGTGAACTTCCTGGAGAACACCTCCGACTTCATCTATTTCAAGGATGAAAACTCCCGGTTCCGGTTTTGCAGCCAGACCATGGCCAGCATAACCGGGCACCGCAGCTGGCGCGACCTGATCGGCAAGCACGCCCGGGAGGTGTTCCCCGAGGACACGGCGCGCAGCTACACCGAGGCGGAACTGCCCATATTCCGCGACGGCACGGCGCTACTCAACAAGACGGATCTCTACTACGACGCCCAGGGTAACAAAAGCTGGGCCAACACCAACAAGTGGCCGGTCTTCGACGCCTCAAGGCAGGTAGTGGGCCTTTTCGGCATCAGCCGCGACGTCACCGAGATGATGCGCATGCAAGAGTCGCTGCGCCTAGCCCGGCAATCCCTGGACCAGGTCCCCGACCCCGTCATGTGGGCGGACCTGGAGGGCCGCATCGTGGACTGCAACGAGGGGGCCTGCCAGAGCCTGGGTTACAGCCAGCAGGAGCTGCTGGGCTGCACCATCTTTGACATCGACCCCATCGCGACCAAGGAAAGCTGGACGGACAGCTTCACCCAGCTGAGGAAGGAAAGGGTCCGGCATTTCGAGTCGACCTATCTGACCAAGGAGGGGCGCGCCATCCCGATGGATGTGCAGGTCACCCATATCAGCTTCGGGGACCGGGAGTTCCTGTGCGGCGTGGCGCGCGACATCACCGTGCACAAGCGTCTGGAGGAAGAGCGGCTCAACCTGGAGCGCCAGATGCTGCATCTGCAGAAGCTGGAGAGCCTGGGGATCCTGTCGGGCGGCATCGCCCACGACTTCAACAATCTGCTGCAGGTGGTCCTCGGCAACCTGGACCTGACCCTGATGCTGCTCCCCGAGGAGGCGGAGATCCGCAAGAACCTGGAACAGGCGGTCATCGCGACGGTGCGTGCCTCCGAACTGAGCGGCATGATGCTGGCCTATTCGGGCAAGGGGGTCCTGGCCATCAGGGAGCTTAACCTGAGCGTTCTGGTGCAGGAGAACGTCCCCATGCTGGCGGCCGCCGTCCCCGGGTCCATCACCTTCACCCCGCTGCTGGACCAGACCCTGCCTCCGGTGCAGGCCGACAAAACCCAGTTGCTGCAGGTGATCATGAACCTGGTCAAAAACGCGATCGAGGCAATCGGCGAGGCCGAGGGCGCCATAACGCTGGCTACCGGGTTGCAGGATTTCGATCAGGACAGCTTGGACCAAAGCAGGCTGGAGGAGAAGCTCGCCGCGGGGCGCTATGTCTCGATAGCAATAAGCGACACCGGCTGCGGCATGGACGAGGAGACCAAGTACAAGAGCTTCGACCCGTTTTTCACCACGAAGTTCACCGGCCGCGGCCTGGGCTTGTCCGCCACCCTGGGGATCATGCGGGCCCACCGGGGCGCGATCCTGCTGGAAAGCAGCCCCGGGGCCGGCACCACGGTCCGCCTGCTGTTCCCGGTGGCGACCGACCCGCAGGAAATCCAGCTGGATCCGATGGCGCTTCCCAAGGCCGCCCCGGCAGCCCCCCCTGCGCCGCGCGACACCATCCTGATCGTCGACGATGAAGAGATGATCCGCACCCTCACCGTCGCGATGCTGGAGGCCTTCGGCTTCGACACCCTGGTGGCGGCGGACGGCGAAGTGGCGCTGGAGACCTTCCGCAGGGAGGGAGACCGGATCAGCCTGGTGCTGCTGGACCAGAGCATGCCCATCATGGACGGCCTGAGCGTCTTCAAGGAGCTGCGCCGCATCCGCCCGGACATCAAGGTGCTGCTTGCCAGCGGCTACAGCAAGCTGGAGGTATCGGCGCGCTTCCAAGGGCTGGACCTGAACGGATTCATCCAAAAGCCGTTCAATGTGAAACATCTTTCGGACGAGGTCAAGCGGGTGCTGCAGGATTCCTAGCAGGAGTCCTGGGTGCGCTCGAGCCCGGCATCCCCCCCGCCCTCACCTGCCCCCTGCCCGCTGTTTTCTCTGCGTCCAGCATGCTGCGCAGCACCGAGGTCCCCGATGCCCGCTACCCCACGCATTTCCATCCTCATGCCGGTCCGTAACGAGGAGCGCTACCTGCAAGCCGCTCTTGACTCCCTCTTTCGCCAAAGCTGCGCCGATTGGGAGCTGGTGGCGGTGGATGACGGCTCCCACGACGGAACCCCGGAAATCCTTTCTCGCGCCGCTGCCCGCGACAAGCGGGTGCGCTTCATCCGGCGCAGCGGCGGCGGGCTGGTGCCGGCGCTCAACGCGGGCCTTCAGGCGTGCCGGGCCGCGCTGCTGGCGCGCATGGACGGCGACGACATCTGCCATCCCCGGCGCCTGGAGCTGCAGGCGGCCCACCTTGACGCGCACCCCGAAACCGGCCTTTCGGCATGCGGCTTCCGGCATTTCCCCCGCACCGGCCTGAAGCGCGGCATGCTGGCCTACGAGGGGTGGCAAAACGCCCTGACGGACCACGCCCTGATCACCCGGGACCTCTTCGTCGAGTCCCCTTTCGTCCATCCCGGGGTCATGACCCGCACCAGGATCGTGACCGGGCTGGGCGGCTACCGCGACCTCGGCTGGCCCGAGGATTACGATCTCTGGCTGCGCATGGCGGCTGCGGGGGTCCGTTTCGCGCGGCTGCCCGGGCCGCTCTTCTTCTGGCGGGACCACCCCGAGCGCGCCACCCGCACCATGGACGAATACGCCTCCCAAGCCATGCGCCGCTGCAAGTTCCATCACCTGCGCCAGGGATTCCTGATGCAAAGCAACGAGGTCGTCATCGCGGGAGCGGGACAGGAAGCCCGGGCCTGGCAGCGCCTGCTGAACGCCGACGGGGTCCGGGTGACCCACTGGCTCGACATCGATCCGCGTAAGATCGGCACCGTCCTGCACGGGGCACCGGTGCTGCGCCCAGAGGAGCTGCAGCTGGAGGGAAGGAAAATGATCACGGCGATCGGCCTGCGGGGAGCTCGGGAGCAGTTCCGGCTGACCGGGCACCAGCTTGGCTGGCAGGAGGGGGTGGATTTCGTCAGCGTCGCCTGAGGGGGACAGGCACAGCGCGCCCTTAGTATAGGACAAATCTCATGATTGCCACTCGCAGTTAATTATAATCAAGGTATACTTCTATCATTGTAATTCTCCCGCCGGCCCCGGCACAAAGGTGCTGTGGGTGGCAGGAATTCCACACTGCAAGGAGAAATCATCATGAAAGGGAGACTGCTCGCGTTTTTCACCTTGGTAACCCTCGCCGCCCCGGCAATTTGCGCCGCCACTCCGCCCCGCCCGGGCCCCTATGTGTCAGCATTCGCCGGCCTGACCATCCCGTACGACGTGACCGCAACATCGCGCAGCGGAGCCAGGCATGACGACATCGAGTTCGACCCCAGCGTCAACGTCGGCGCCACGGGAGGCTACGATACCGGAATCGTCCGGTTCGAAGGGGAGCTCTCGTACAAGAACGCCGAAATGGCAAGGATCAGCAATCATACCGACGTCGACGGCAGAATCGGGGTGCTCGCCATGATGGGCAACGCCTTTCTGGACCTGCACAACCCGAGTCCGATTACCCCGTATTTCGGCGGCGGAGTCGGTTTTGCCGCGCTGCACCAAAACAAAACCTTCAGTGCGGAGGGAAGGGTGTACCGCGCCGACGACGATGCCGTTTTCGCCTACCAGTTTGGTGGCGGTCTGGAAATCGCCCTCAACAACAGGTTCTCGTTGGATTTCGGCTACCGCTACTTCCGGACCTCGAAGGCCACCTTCAACAACGGTAGTTTCGATGAGGATCAGATGAGGTTTGAAAGTCACAACTTGGCGGGGGCGTTCAGGATGAAATTCTGACCAGGCCTTGGACGCTGACCGGGTGAAGCCAGGGTCAGATGCAGTTTAAGTTCTGCGACCTCGACCGGGCCAAGGGAGGTGTTTGAAGGTGTTCAAATTCACTGCCGCGCTGTTTTTTTGCCTGGTTGCCGTGGCTCCGAGTCGCGACGCGCTTGCCGATGACTACTCCGAGTGCAGGCTGAGCTGCGAAACCAACTATACGGACTGCACTAATGAGAGCACAGCACCCGAGCCCGAGGTTCAGCAGGCGAAGCTCGCGTCCTGCGCGAAGACATTATCGACCTGCTATGCCGATTGCGAAAACCTAAAGCCGATAGAGCCTCCTACCGGCACGGAAAACAACCCGAACATCATCCGACCCTATTAGCGCCGCCCCGGGCTAGCTCCCGGGTGTTTTTTCTCCCTGCGAAGTGGGGCGGTCAGGGTAGGTGTTGTTTTTCAACTTCTCGCAGGTTCACAAGCTCCCCCCCGCCCTTTGGGGCAGGACTTGGCCGACGAAGCCTTGGCGCAGGAGGGTCGGAGTGAGGGATTTTCCTTGGCGCGACAGTTGCCCCGGGGAGACTCCCTCACCCCTGCCCCTCCCGGAGCTTCCGCCGCGCCGCAGCCGCCTTTCCCGGCGGTACCTCCCGCGCTCTCAGCCCTCCTTTTTCAGGTGCTTGACAAAGGTACCCTTGGCATACTCGTCGAAGGCCACCCGCAATTCCTCCTGGGTGTTCATGACGACGGGGCCGTACCAGGCGACCGGCTCGTTCAGGGGCTTCCCCGCGATGAACAGGAAGCGGACCGGCCGGTCCCCGGCAGTGACGCTGACCTCGCTTCCTTCCCGCTCGTAGAGCACGACCGTCTCCGGTCCGCAGATGCAGCGCCTGGTGACATCCATCCACCCCGAGCCCACCATTTCGTACGCAAAGGGGTCACGCCGGTCGTCGAAATACCCTTCCCCGTCCAACAGGTAAGCGATGGCAGTGTGCCCCGGCTTGACCCGGTGCGTGAAGCTGGTCCCCGCCGGGACAGAAATGTCCAGCAGCTCGGGGTCGATGACAACGTCGCGCACCGGTCCGCGGACGCCGGCCACCTCGCCGCACACCACCCGCAGGACCGTTCCCGACTCCAGCGTCGTCACCGGAATGTCGGCGCCCTTCACCTCGCGGTAGCGCGGGGGCATCATCTTTTTCTCCGCCGGCAGGTTCGCCCAGAACTGAAAGCCCCACATCATGCCGGTCGGGCTTTCCTGGGGCATCTCCTGGTGGATGATGCCGCTGCCGGCCGTCATCCACTGGACATCGCCGGGTCCGATCACCCCCTTGTTGCCCATGCTGTCGCCATGCTCCACCAGCCCTTCCAGAACATAGGTGATGGTCTCGATGCCCCGGTGTGGATGCCAGGGGAAGCCCGCCAGGTATTCCGCCGGATTCGCGGTATGGAAATCGTCCAGCATCAAAAAGGGATCGAACTCCGGCACCTGCGAGTAGCCGAAGGCCCGCTTGAGATGCACCCCAGCCCCTTCGATGGTGGGCCTGCTTTTGTAGATCTTCGCGATGCGGCGTACGGTCATGGCGTTTTCCTTTTCTAAGGGTCTCTGGGAGGAGCCGGAAGCGGCCCGTTACTGGCTGAGGAACTGCAGCAGTTCATGGTTCACGTTCTCGGCGTGGGTCCAGATCAGGCCGTGCGGGCCGCCCCCGACCACGACCAGGTGGGACCCCTTGATGGCGTTGTGGCTGCGGATGCCGGCAGCGGAGATGGGGACGATGCGGTCGGCGTCGCCGTGGATCACCAGGGTGGGGACGTCGATGCGCGCCAGGTCCTTGCGGAAATCGGTGCCCCAGGCCGCCACGCAGTCGAGGGTTCCCTTGGCAGAGGCGCCGACCGCGACGTTCCAGCTGAGCTGCACCGCCTGGCTGCTGATCCGTTTGCCCCCCAAGAGGTCAACATTGTAGAAGTCCGCCAGGAACTCGGCAAGAAATGCCGGCCGGTCCGCGGCGAGCGCCTTGCGTATCCCCTCGAAGACTGCTCCGTCCACCCCGTCCGGGTTGTCGGCGCCCTTCAGCAGGCAAGGCGGGACCGCCGAAATGAGGACGGCCCTACTCACACGCTCCGACCCGTAGCGGCCCAGGTAGCGGGCCACCTCGCCCCCTCCCATGGAAAAGCCGACCAGTGCGGCATGGCGCAGGTCGAGTTTGGTCATGATCTGGTGCAGGTCAAGCGCGAGGGTGTCGTAGTTATACCCGGTGGCGGGCTTCCCGGACTGGCCGAAGCCCCTGCGGTCGTAGGTGACCACCCGGTAGCCCGAAGCGAGCAGCGCCGCGACCTGCTTTTCCCAGGATGCGCCGCTCAGGGGCCAGCCGTGGATCAGCACGACCGGTTTGCCCGTGCCGAGGTCCTCGTAATAGAGGTCGATGTTCCCCGAGTTTTCTTCACCGACATGGATGAATGGCATGAGCCTCTCCTTCTGTGACTGTGTCCGTTCCAGGGAGTGTTGCATACCTACCATAGTAGCAGATTAAATTGTTCCTTCAATTCTGACGCTATCGAATGAGGTGCCTACCCGCAATTTCGGCCCCGTGCTCCCGGGCCCGGCCCCAAAACGGCACCCAAGTATCGTAGACCATTGGTTCAGCCGGCATCTGCGAGCAGGTTCCCGCGCTGCGACCGGGCACCGGCGTCGCGGGAGCCATAAAGTTCCAGGGCGCTGTCTGTCCGATTCGGGAAAGCGTGGTAATATTGTTAAAAATTTCAAATCTAGATAGCATCATGTACCGACTGGACGGGCCTGCGTGAGCAGGGAGATCCGCCTCAAGGAGAACAAGCCATGATTTGGGAACCGATGACCGTGGACGAATTGGCAGCCTACCAAAAGGCATGCGGGGTGCGCGTCGTGAAGATCAGGGACACCTGGTGGGTGGAGCCCCGTCCCTTCTTTTTCAGGACCCTGTATCCACTGGCTGAGATTGACCCGGAGTTTAACAACTATCCCTTGCTGCACCTAGTCGGCGGCGTGCTGCACCTGGTGCCGTCCGGAGTGGGTAGCAATACCAGCATGAAGCTTTTTTTGTATGACGAGTTAAAGGATTACTCCATAAGTAAAATGGCGACCAAGCAGAAATGGGTTATCAAGAAGAGCCTGGAGAACTTCACTGCCAGGAGGATCACCGATTTAAACGAATTCATTGACACAGCATTCCCGATATACGGATCCTTTTATGACAGGACCAAGTATTCCTACAAGAAGGAGCGCTCGCAAAAAGAGGCATTCGCGGCCTGGGCAAGAACGCTTTTCGATTTCCCGAAGATCGTGATTACCGGAGCATATCATGAAGGGAATCTGGCGGCCGTCGACATCTCCTATCAGGTCGAAAACCTGATCATCGATGATGTGTTTTTCTCGGACTCGCAAAGCCAGGGACTCAGGGTTACCGATTTCATGGTGCACACCCTCAGGGAAGCGGCCGCTTCCAGCGATGCGCGGTACCTGTTCAGGGGGTTTCCCTGCGGCAAACAGACGCTGGACGAGTCGAAAATACGCCGGGGGTGCAAGATCTACCGGATTCCCGCCTATTGCAAGGTGAACCCGGTGGCGCTGATGGTGGGCAAACTTTTTATGAACGAGAGCTACCGGAAGCTGATGACGATAACCGCCGACTCCTACCTGGATGGGCACGAGACGACCGAAGGGACTGGCGTGAGTGGCGCCTGAAAATCGGCGGCGGTACTAACGGCGGGGCTCGCGGCGGAAACCTGCGGCGGCTTGCGCTTCAGCTAAACAGCGGAGCATGCAGTGAGCGCTACAGGGCCCCGGTGATCCTGGCCAGTTTGGCTTTCTGGCTGCCGAGCAGTTCGAAGGAGTCGCGCCTCAGCATTTTCTGGGGATTGGCGAGCAGATCGCGGATTAGGTAGATGAAAAGAGTGTCTCCATAGGGCACATAAAAGCCGATGGGGACTCCCATCTCCCTGGAGAGGGCCAGCATGTCGCTGGCCGGCCTGCCGAAGAAGAGCTCCAACTGCAGCGTCGAGCCCGCCTTTTTGCTCCTGACGATGGCCTCCCTGGCCAGGGCGCAATCGTGGGTCGCCAGCGCCAGCTCGGGAACCACCCCTGCCAGTTGGTCCACCAGATCCAGCAAACCTGCCCCGGGATCCACCTCGAGCGAGGGACCGGCCGCAAAATCCCCTTTGACCAGCCGTACCCTCACCCCATTTTCCACGGCCCAGCGCGCGTCCGCTGCGCTCCTCTTCCAGCGCGAGGGGAGTGTCAGGCTGAAGCGCCAGCTGCGGGGAGTGCCGTGGCACGGCAGGTTCCGCTTCATGAGGCCATGAAGCAATTCCAGGGTCCCGTCGGTCTGAGAATACTTGTGGGAATCGAAATGGATGCCGTGCCCGTTGAGTAAAGCGGTGGCTGCAATGGCCGCGGCGTGCTCAGGATCAAAATTCAAGGCAGGAGGTTTTACCGATAAGTAGAAGCGGTCCCGGGCCGGGCCATCCAGCAGGGAGTTACTTGCCGACTGATACTCGTGAACGATCTGTTGCGGGTCATCTCCGGACTTGCTCAGCCTGCCGAGGGTGGTCAGCAGGTCGTGGCCCAAAAGCGCCCGGCAGAGCTCGGTCCCCTCCGAAATGCTCTGAGGTTTGAGGGGGCAAAGCCCTCCCACGCGATACACCATCTGCTTCAGCAGTCGCTTGTAGGGGGGGTCATTGGCTATCATGTCAGGTCTCAATCTGCGCGGCAAGGTTCCCGGCCAGGGCGCGCAGCTCCGCGCCATCGCGCAACCCGTCCAGAAAACGCGCGGGAATGCCGGAAAGACCGGTTTGGGCGCCCACCAGCGCGCCGGTGAGGATCGCGCGCGCCTGGTTCTGGCCGCCGCCGTTCACCGCATGGAGCACGGCGGACTCGAAGTCGCCCGCAAAGCGCGCGGCGAGGTAGTAGGCTGCGGGAAGCTGGTGGTAGATGGCACAGGGCATGCCGTACACGAGGGAGACCTTCCAGGCGGGTTCGATGCGGATCTCGGGGTCCGCCGCGGCTTGCGCCATATAGGAAGGCGTGAGCAGGGCGTCCGGGGAGGCGAACCGGCCGGCCCTGGGCGGGTCGGGATCGCCGGGTCGCGGCGGCTGCAGGTTGGCACCCGTCACGGCGTGAAAGGGAAGTGCCCCGCTGTGCACCAGATCCATGAGCCGGCCGGAAAGGCGCGCGTCCAGGGGGTGTCCCTGCACCAGTTGCCCGAGCACCGCGCAGAAGGCGACGGTCATGGAGACCACGGTGTCATCGGCCTGGGTGAGGACCGTGTTCGCGGCGACGGCCTGCGCCAGCTGGTCGGGATGCAGCGCATAGCGCACCGCCAGGGCGAGGGTGCGCTCGATCGCCTCGGTGGTGTCCGCGTGGCCGCCGGTCTGCCCCCAGGGCCTTTTTTGCTGTACGCGCCGCCGCCAGGCCTCGCGAATCGACTGGCTGGTGTAACCGCCCGGCCCGCTCGCCGGCGTTCCGTCCAGCAGCGGGAAGAGTTCCTGGTCCATGCGACGGCAGAAATCCGCCTCGTCGTAGCGGCCGCGCTCGACGAGGGAGCGCAGCGTGAGCCTCAGGATGAAACCCGCCTGGGAGGAGTCCCCTTTCTTGAGCCCTGCATGGTAGCGTCCGGGGAGCGGGTCGCTGTAGTCAGTGATCCAGGGGCCGAAGTCGCGCCGCAGTTCGGCCAGGTCGTAATACCAGTGCGGCCCGAGCCCCAGCGCGTCCCCGATGAAGGCTCCCATTATGGCGCCAGCGGCGCGCTCGTTCAGGGTCTTTTCCATATCAGGACGGGTTCGCCCGTTCGAACTTCGCCAGAAGATCCTCCAGAATCCCCTCCCCCGCCTCCGCGGAGCGCGCCACCAGTTCATGGCGCACCCAGTCGAGCGCCTCGGCGCATCTCTTGGCGTCCCAGGCATCCCTGATGACCTGGATGTTCCCAAGGCCCCAGGCAATGTGGGGCTCGGTGATCTCCTCGAGCCCCACCTTCAGGAGGTCGATACAGCGCTTCATATGAGCCTCGGTCGGCTGTCCGCCTTTCAGCAGATGCTCTACCAGGGTTTCAGCATCCCTCATAGCTATCTCGCAGTGAAGCATTGCTTCCTCCTTCTCTGGCATAGGTTGGCATAGACCATAAGTAAACATTAGCACACTCTCACCAGATGGCAACCAGGCCTGAGCCAAGGATCCAACTTCAACTATTGCCCCAGAGCGGGTCATCCATAAACTGCCGCCGCAGCTGCTCTTCAGGATTCTGCTCATAGAACTCCTCCTCGGTAAAGGAGAAGCTGTAATCGCTGACATAGTCGAGCAGCACCTGGTAGGCGGCATTGACCTTGCGGATCTGCTCAGGGTTGTCTGCGCTTCCCGCATCAGGATGGTGCAGCTTCACCAGTTCCCGGTGGCGGCTCTTCAGCTCGTGCAGGGTGACGCGCTCTTCAAGTCCGAATATCTCGCGTGCCAGTTTCAATTCCTTATAGGTCATGTAAGTTCCCGTTTGGCGGACCGCGCAGTTTTAGCCAGCGCTTTGTTGTGATGGAGTGTGGAGTGGATTGGTACGAGTGCTACCCACCGTCGCGCCCTTCCTGTGCCAGGCGCTTTTCGGCAGATCTCCCGGCATCCTTGGCATGATCGCTGCGCCGGAGTCTATCCGGCAGCAACCGGGCCGCGTCGCGGTCGGCCAGCCAGAGCAGCCGCCCCTGCGCGGGCTTGATCAGTTGCGCGGGGATCTGTTTCGGGTCGCTGCCCCCCTCCAGCACGCGGCTAAGTATGGCGGCCTTCCCGCTCCCCGCCACCACGAAGGCAACCAGCGCCGCCTGGTTGATGAGCAGGGGGGTCGTGGTGACCCGGTACAGGTCCTGTTCTGCCACGTAGACCTCGCAGACCCAGCGATACCACTCATCCAGGACGGAGGAGTCGGGGAACAGCGAGGCGGTGTGCCCGTCCTCCCCGAGCCCGAGAAGCACCAGGTCGAAGCGGGGAGCGGCCACGTCGAAAAAGCTCCGCAACATCCTTTCATAGTGCAGGGCCGACTCATGCGGGGAGTTTTCATACGGCACCGGATGAATCTGCTCCTCCTCCAGCGGAACCCGGTCGAGAAAGGCGCGGCGCACCATCCCGAAGTTGCTGCGCGGGTCGTTCTGAGGCACCCAGCGCTCATCCCCCCAAAAGACGTGCACCGCCCGCCAGGGAATCGAACTGCGCAGGGGGGCCTGACCCAGGAGCTCGTAGCTGCGGCGTGGGGTTTCCCCGCCGGAGAGTAGCACAATAAACCGGCCGTGCGCCTCGACCGCACGGCGCGCCTCCTCCGCGAAGAGATTGGCTACCGCTCTGCTCAGAGCTTCGCTATCATCGTACACGGCTACCATGTTTAGCTCTCCTTTTGAGTGCCCGACGTCTCCCTCACCAATCTGTAGCCAATCTTCATCGCCCCACCTTGCGACACTCCGGGTTTCCCCCTTTGCGAAGGGGGGTTGCTTTCAACTGAGCCGACTGCAGCGTGGGTGCCGCGTGGGCACGGAGTGCCCACCCTGATATGGTTGTCAGGTGTCAAGCAGAGAAAACGACCCCTGTCCACTCTTGCAAAGTGGTTAGGTTTGCTTTTATATACCAGGGCATATGCCGGGGCAGAACCTGATGTAGCGACGTCTGATCATTCTGATATTCGCGGGTTGGTTACCGGCAAGACCTATCTTCGTCGCGGAGCTGCCTCTGTCTACGAGCGGGAGTCCAGTTGCCTGATCCACATAGGGTGGCCGAGGATTCTCCTTACGTGGTTCTGCCCCCGCATATGCCCTGGATACTGTGTCAGTGCGCCATAGTGCCTCCGGTGCTTCTCTGACTTTGATCTTTGCCGAATTGTATCTACGCCGGTACCGGTATTTGTTTCGCTATGGCCCACAAGAAAGCAGCGAGTTCCCTGGCTACTGCGGTCACCACAGCGTTACGACTTTTTCCTTTTGCAATAAGCCGTCGGAATCGAGCACATAGCCGTACTTGGCATTTCCAGGCGATATCCCTAATCTCCTTGCTTAGACCCTCCTGGCGCTTGAGCAGCGGGCGGGTGATGCGAGCTGGATGCTGGTAGGCGTGAGCTGCCTCCACCAAGACCCTTCGCACATGACCGTTACCGGTCTTGGTAATGCCCCCTTGGCGTTTCTTGGGGCCGCTCGTGTGCTCGGTAGGAACTAAGCCTAGAAACGCCATCAACCGTTTCGGATGCTCGAATCTGGCAAGATCGCCTAACTCGGCGATCATGGTGGCGGCTACGATGAGAGAAACACCTCTGAGCGCCTGCAGAGCCGTCACCACTGGCGCCATGCGCCAGCAAGAAGCCAGCGCTTCGATTTGTCGTGTGAGCCGTTCCACACGCGCTGACGTCTCATCAATAGCGGTGATGCATTCCTGGAATACCACCTGCTGAACAGGTGTCGGCATTTTTTGATCGGCCAGCCAGCCGAAATGGGCTTTCGACCAGTTCTCGCCCGGATACCGAAAGCCGAGGCGAAG
>TBL_comb47_HYPODRAFT_10002824_pt1 | contig 21077 bp, 32 predicted proteins | sample TroBogypolimnion_40_FD_10682 | JGI IMG/M metagenome (IMG submission 10682) | reverse complement strand
TGTTAATACAACAATGAATTTAGTCATTACCAATAATGACTGTGGAACTACAAAAGGTATGCCAATGGCAACCTCTGATCCTCATATTATTGGCAGATATGATTCTCATGGGCATCAAATTACTAAGGAAAATTTAGATCAGATTCGTAAAAATCATGAGTCTATCGTAGTGCGTTCTCCTGCTACTTGTGAAGCTGTTCATGGAATTTGTCAGAAATGTTATGGGATCGATGAATTTCATCGCCTTCCTAAAATTGGCGATAACATTGGCGTAAAAGCTGCACAGTCTATTTCAGAACCACTTACTCAGGCAGCTATGAAAACATTCCATACTGGCGGAACTGCTGCTGGTGGTGGTGGTGTATTTGGTGGTTTTGAAGCTGTAAATAACTTCTTAGTTGCACCGGAAACGTTTAAAGATAAAGCTACAATGTCTACGCTTAATGGACAGATAACTTCTATTACTCCCGGTAGTGCTGGTGGACATTATATTAATGTCAATGATGTAGAACACTTTGTTACTCCTGGTTCTGGTGCATTATTAGTTAAAAAAGGTGATCACGTTAAGAAGGGCGATAGTTTAAATCATGGCATTCCGCATCCTAAAGAGGCTATTGGTTTACTTGGTGAAAATGCTGGCTTGCATAAGATAACGGAATCTCTTCATAAGATTTTTAAAGATTCAAGCATTTCAGTTGATCGTAGATCTATTGAATCGGTGGTAAGAGGTATGACTGGTTTTGGTAAAATCTCAGATGAGGGAACTCATACTCATTTCATCAAAGGTGATATTGTTCCATTATCTAGTATTGCTGAATGGAATGATAAATCTAACCAATCAACAACGAAACCATTAGATGATGCATATGGAATGGTTTTAAGTAAAGATTATGGACAATACAAATCAGGTAATAGAGTAGATAAGAATATGATTAAAGATTTAGAAAAACATCATAAGGAAGTTGAAGTTAAACATCTTCCAGTTGAATATGAACGCACTTTACTTGGCGTTAGACAAGCCCCACAAAATTCACAAGATTTCTTAGCTCATCTTGGATTCCGTTATTTGAAACGTGGTTTACAAGACGGTGCTACTTATGGATATAGTTCTGACATTCACGGATTCCATCCTATTCCTTCGTTTGTTACAGGACAATTAGGTGATGCTAGTCCAGACGGTAGATATTAGAAAAAATACGTGCTATACTTTAAATGTTAGGATGAATCTTATTGATAGGTTAATATCTAAAAAAAAGCGCACAAATAACTGTGCGCTTCTTTCCTGCAATTACTTAATGAAATAATCCAATCCTATAATTACAATTCCATCAATTAAATCATCAACTACTGACTTTGGCTTATAGTTTAAAGATCGCAAAAAAAGTCCTACCAACTGTTTTAACATGTAGGTTATAAAATGATTCTGAACTCATGCACTTATCGGAGTAGATAATGTCTTTGAATGACTTATTTGCGGTAGATACTACTGTTCGCTTAACACCGGATACTAACACTTGGGCCGATCAAATCGTATCGACTTTGGTAAATAAATATCCTAGTATTTCTAAATTGGTTGGAGAAGTTATCTTCTCCAAAGTTGACGCGACCAAGGGAACTGCCGTAGGATACATTTCGTTAATCGGTAAAGCTCAAAGAATTCCATTCATTATTGATGAATTTGAATTAAATCCTTTAGATCTTTACATCGACAATGGAATGTATTTACCTTTGTCAGAGACTAGTTTATCTAGATTAGAAAAACGAGAATGGCCGTTCAAGCTTATATCCCAATCAGAACGAAGCACGATCATAAAAACCGCGTCACTCTTCGAGGGTTCAGGGGATCTGAAGAATAGCTTCATTGCGAAGCATAAAGAAGAGATACAGAAAATTGCTTCTCAGTTTCCTGAGCTTTTAGAATGTATTGCTAACAAACCAGAATCAGAAGAAAAATCAAATCCAGGGGATGTAGTTAGATACTTCATTAAAGAAGCTTCTTCTGATAAGCCAATCGTAGGTCGTAATCTTTCTAATCCAGATAAAGAATATAAACTCTCAGAGTTTGCTAAATTATTTGGAAAAGAAATGGTTTCAAAATTGATGAAAGAGAAAGAGATTTTTATTTCATCATTACCTCCAGTTACTAGATTGATGTTAGACAAAAAGGAAATTCTTAATTCTTATAATCCATCAGAACTTAATGTAGGCCATTATGATCATAATGGTGAATTACTTTTTGTACGTAAATTTGAACATTGCAATATTAGTGATCTTAAGCAAAGTGCTATTAATCCCTATATTATTATAACAAAAAATGGTGAATACTTTAATTCAAATAAAAAGCTTCTCAGACGCGGTGGTGATGCTGCTGAGATTTCTATGGCTTTCCATACAGATCAGCCTGTAAGTGGNGATCTTTGTGGTTTTGTNTTAGGTGAAAGATTCTANGGTCCTTTNAGNTTAGATAGTATTGGTTCTATCGGGAATGATAAGATCTATACCATTACAGATAATGAACTTAAAAAGATTACCATTAGAACTTCTGATAGAGTAAAGAGCATTATTCCTCTTGATGGAAGAAATTATTTAGCCGGTCATTATATTACTTTACTTAAAATAGTCCGTGGCGAAAATAAGACTATTGATGACAAAGCATTTTTAAAGACAGCGGCTTCTAAGGTAATTATCAATAAGAAAATTAATGGCAAACTTAGCGTCAATGATGGTGGTCTGAGTGGTATTAATAATCTTAATACTAAAGATCTTCATAAGAGTGATGCAAAAGTTGCTTTAATGAAATCTGGCCTATCTGAAACTGATGCTAATTATGTAATCATGAAAGCTATGGAAGATCAGTCTTATAGTTTTGACATGCCAGCTAAAACTGCTCAGGTTAATTCCGAAGTAGAAGAATCTCCAATTGTCAAAAATATTATCGATCAGTGTGAAGATTCTAATTTATTAAAAGTTGCTGTTATCACTGGCGACAAATCAAACATCGATCTTGCTCTTGGGTTAAATTTGCTTACATATAATAATGTTAAACGATTTAAATTATTAGTCCCTGAGATCTATAAGATGCTTGATAGAATTTGTAAATTATTAGTTATTAAAAGAATGAATCGTGGAATGTTCCAGATCAATGAAACAGAATTTACTCAGGCTATTTTCGCTTTAGAAAACATCGCAACAGCACTTGGTTCACTTTGATAAAATATCCTTTCCAAAAGCTATTAGTGTATTTATCGACATTAGCCAAATTCGATAGCCTAAAGTTTGCGGAATTGCGAGAACTGTATTTACCCTCTATAAAATTTGATTTTGAAGATCCATTACAATATATTTCACAAGAGTTATTCAAGAAGGGTGTTCCTGCCACTATTCTTAATGGAACATACGATAAACAAACATTTAAATTATTCTTAAGACAAAATGATTTAAACACCCTTCACTTAAGTTTTGAAAACCAAGAATTCTTAGACCTTGTATTTGATTCTGATCTTAGACGTAAAATAGATGGGATGGCATTATCCCCTGTCTTTAGACGAATCGATATTATCAATGAATTTCAAACCATATCACCAATTTTACTTGATCTGTATTTAGACTGTTTCGCACAGTTTAAACAGATTAATAGTTTACGTGTATATGTTAACACGTATATTGGCGATAAAATTGAAATGGATTTGTTTGATCGAATTATTCAAACAACTTCTAGACAGTTTATCAGAGTATTGTTAGATCTAAAAGTTAGTGAGAATAACCCAAAACAAAATATAGAACGAGCATGTAATATCATTAACTACAAACTACAAGAAGCATTATTAACTAACGATTCAAATCAGATAGAAAAATGGATTAAATTAAGTACTGCGGTTTCTGAAAAACTGCATAGACTTGGTTCTGGCACAAAATCAGATCTTCAAGAATTACTTAATCTTCTTCAACAAGATAAAGATTTTGAAGAACCTCATATTTATACTAGAGAAGAACTTGATTCATTACCTCCCAGTCAGGAATTAATTATTAGTTAGTACTTGACGTAAAACATAAGTAGTGCTACAATAATAACTGCCCCACCTGGAAATCGTTTTTGGTGGGGCATTCTTATCCCCAAAAATAAGAAGAGGACTAAATGAGCCAGTTCTTCGTAAGAGAATTAGATCCCGAAATGGGATTAGCAGTTGCTAAAAGAACCTACTTGAGGATTGGAGAGGGGTGGGGGGATTTAGCAGTTAGAGTCGCTTTGGGAAATTCATTATTGCACGAAACCGGAGAAGATGATCGAATTGCAATTCAGAATTCAATTGCTAATGGTTCTTTATTAACATCAGGGCGCCATCTTCAGCATGGCGATGTTACTCAACCCGGTAAAAATCTTGAATTATTTAGCAATTGTTCAACATCATGCACTTCTTTTTTAAAATTCTTATTACTCTTAAATGGTTCTGGCGTTGGTCGTAATTATAGCGATGATGTAATGGTTGTTGATTGGGCCAATATGCCTAATTTATATTGTATATTAAGTAAAAACCATCCAGACTTTACGCTTAAAACCGGCATTAACGGAAGTGCTATCTCAATATTGGAAAAAGAAAGTATTGCTTTATATCCAGATAATCCAGATCTATATTATGAAGTAGAAGATAGTCGTGAAGGATGGGCAAAGGCTTTAGAGATTTTAGAAGTAGCCGCATTCCAGGGGAGGAAGTACGATCATTTTGTATTCGATTTTTCAAATATTAGACGGTCTGGTTCACCTATTCGCGGAATGCAAAATAGACCAGCTAGTGGTCCAATTCCTTTAATTTATGCATTTGTTCATATTGCAATGGTCAAATATTTAGATCTTCCAATATGGAAACAAACTATGATTATTGATCATTATGCCGCAGAGGTAGTTGCGAATGGAGGCTCTAGACGAAGTTCTAGAATTTGCATTAAATATTGGAAAGATAATGATATTATTGATTTTATCAAAATTAAAAAAGAGAATCCATGGCTTTGGAGTTCTAATAATTCAGTCGCTGTTGATTTGGAATATTGGAACGAAGCTGGCATGAAAGGGACTAAAGCTAACGAAATTTTTAATATTATTACAAGTGCAGCTTTTGAAGATGGAACGGCAGAGCCGGGCATTATAACCGTTGACCGTTTGCATGGAAATTACTAATGTCTAAATAGATGACTGGATTTCACAATTAATAAAGGACGAGTTATGATTGGTTCAAAAAAATATACTTTATCCGAAGAAGGTTTAGAATTATATTCAAAAGTTTCAACCATTATTGATAATTCAAAATATCCATACATTATTAATCCATGTTCTGAAATAGTAATTAATGCAAAAGGTGGTTATTGTCTTATTGGTTCATTAGCACCATTCCATTCAAACTCTTTGGATGAAATTATTGAAAATGGTAAATTGCTAGCTCGATTTTTAATTAGAGCTAATTTAATGGATTCTATTTATAAAGAAGAAGTTATTAAAACTAATAGAATTGGCATTGGGATAACTGGTTGGCTTGAATTTGCTTATAAATTTTTTGGATATGGATTTAGAGATTTGATTAATGAAACTAAATCTCAAGATTTTTGGAATTTTATTCAAGTCTTACGTATCAGTAATGAGAATGAGGCTGATAAATATTCAGACCTATTGGGTGTTAACCATCCTTCGACTATTAGTACAATAAAACCAGACGGTTCTATAGCTAAAATTTATGGCCTGACTGAAGGATGCCACCTGCCAGCACGTAGGCAATATCTTAGATGGGTCCAATTTCAGAATAACGATCCATTATTAAAAGAATATAAATCTAAAGGCTATCCTGTAAAAGAATTATTAACACAAGCGAATGTTAGTATAGTTGGTTTTTTAACAAAACCATTAATTACAACTTTAGGTATGGGCGATAAACTTGTAACAGCATATGAAGCTACTATAGAAGAACAATTTCAATGGTTAATTCTTTTGGAAAAATATTGGTTAGGATCTAGAGGTAATCAAATTTCTTATACACTTAAAGTTAATATGGAATTATATTCACTAGAGGAAATAAGACAATTAATTTTAAAATATCAGCCTCAGATTAGATGTTGTTCGTTTCAGCCAGAAATGAGTGCGACAAAATTAAAAACGTTATATGAATATCTTCCTGAAGAAGAAATCTCAGAAGAAGAATATTTATCAATAGCAAATAACATTAAAGAAACAATGGAAGTTATAGTAAGCTTTCATGAGTTACAATGTGCATCAGGGGCCTGTCCATTATAAGCAATATCTAAAAGCTAAAAAGAAAGGCCCCTTTCGGGGCCTTTTTCTTATGCATAAATTTGCATCATTGGATTGATTGTATCATTCATTGTATATTGTTTTACATATTCAATAAATTTTTCGATAGTATCAATTCCACGATTGTTAAACCATTCACAAGCCCATTGATATTCATGATCTTCAAGATTTGCTTTATGACAACCTCCTAAAATAATTTTATTAATATGAGTTTTATTATATTCATCACAAAGAGAAGAAATTTTCAAAGCTATTGCACGTTCTACTACTGTTTTTGGTAAATTATTTACAATAGTACAACCTGCAAAATATTTTCCAACTATTTCCATTTCTTTTTTATCTAAAAAAGTGAAGTGAAAAGATTGCTTACTAAATAAATCATATTTCCCATTACTGTTTCGTGTAACAAAATTCTTTACATACGTCCAGCTATGCAGATTAGCATTAGGATCAATGTTTGCATAATTTCCCATAATTTTATAAGCATTAATTTCTTCATGATAATAACGTGTAAGATTTCTCATTTGCTTAAATGAATATTCGTATTTATCTAAATTAGTCATATCCATATTAATGCCAATACGTACAATTTGTACTTCAATTGGATTTTTTAAATCAAGAAGTGTAAATAAATAAATTGGGTTACTTAACGATAAATAAATATTACCTTCTTTTAATCTTTTTTGTGGAAGCGCATCGTGAATAGAAAAACTTCTATCGAACATTATGTAGCTCCATATTTGGGCTATTATTTTAGTTGAAATAAAGGCCCCTTTCGGGGCCTTAGTTTTATCGTCCATTTTCACCAAGTAAACTAATCAAGCGAGAAGTCACTCGATAGTTCATCGTATTAAGAATAAACTTCGCAAGATCTTCCATGCTTTTCTGATATGAAATCTGATCAAGCTGTGGATACTTTAACATACGAGCTATGTAAATATTCATATTGAAATACAAAATGTTTTCAAAATAAATAGCTGCAATAACAGCAATGATATCAGTCGAGCTAAAACCTGACAATCCAAGGTCTTTAGTTCCCGTAAGAGAAAACGGATAATACCAATCCAGGAACGAGAGATACTTATTAATTTCAAGCGGATCTTCATTAAGCCAAACTTCCTTACGAAGTTCTGCGTTCAAACTAACCCTAGAAAATTTCTTCTGCTTTACCACATGCTTGAAAAGAATGTAGGATTCAATAATGTTAGGCCAAGTAATAGCATTCCTGGCAGCATTAAAAGAAAACATATTTTCAATATCAAGCTTTTGTGCAGTTTTAATCCAGGGGGATTGGCTCCTAAAGATCTTAAGCATATCACCCTTGGTCTGTTTATTAGAAACATTGATCTTCTGAATCAGTTCGCAAACCTCAAGTTCATTTTCAAAATGAGAAATAGGATAGACAGTGCAGCGAATCTTAAACTTCTGTCCTTCCTCTTCTGCCTTTTGAATGAGTGCAAGAATGCGATGCTGTCCATCAAGAATACGATATTTGTTTTTACCAATCTTAAGAAGATGAAACATGGAATTAAGAATTCCTGGTTCATTTTTATAAAGTTCTACATAATTCATTTTAATATCACGATTATCCTGCACTACAAACTTCGTATTCCAATCACCAGAACCAAGAAAGATATCTGTAGTCTCACTCTTGGGAACCCCTGGAACGCAAATTTCGTCAAGTTCTTCCTGAGTAAGTGTACTAATAGTATCTTTAATCTGTTTCATTACTTTTTCTTTAACTTGAGTTTTAGAAAGCTTATCATAAAGATCTTTCGCAGCCTTGTATTCATCTACGGCAGTAACCATTAGTACGACTCCACGATAGCCTTGGCTAAAGAGTAAAGATTTGGATTCCCTTCTTGCAAAACTTCCAAGAGGGCTTTCTTTTCAGGAATGTAAACCTTAGCAAATTCAATTTCAACTAAATCCATATGTCCTCCTATAGTTAAAAGAAACTGGCCCCCACTTGTTAGTGGAGGCCAGCTTATCAAAGCACAAGCCATTTAATGTGCTTGAAGATAGACACCTTTTTGATGGTGCCATCATCCTGTTTCTGATCTTCACTCACCCTTTCGGAATGAGCAAAAATAAATTTACAGGAAAATCCTGCAATTTTCTGCGCTAAGGTGAACATGAAAGCTGGACTTCCAATCGGAAGAATCACAATTTCATATCCATCCATTTTGATAATCTTAGCAAGACGATCTGCCAGCATTATCAAAATACGCTCATCCGGCGCACAGTTGGAAAGCCCAGCATAAAGATCGGGGTCCATTACGCGCAGATGTACAATACTCTGTCTCATTCCAAACATTTTGCCAAGCTGTTCAATTTGAATGTGGGATAGATCATGCTGCATGGTATTAAGAATTACGCTCATTGTAATGCTCCATATGTGTGAGAGGTAATTCTCTCCATATATATTATAACAAATATATTAAAGGTTTTGCGTTAATACTACATCACTACCATTGGGTAAAATGCGCCAAAGTTTGTGATCATAAATTGTTACAAAGTCATTAGCAAAATGTCCAACACCATGAACGTCATCAGGATCATGAATTACCATACCTTTATTATCTGCTATAAAGAGAATTATAAAATTTCCAGAACAATATTCACCTTTAATAGATTCAGCTAAAATAGGAAAATTAACTACATCATTAGGTCGTGCAGCTTCATTTAACTTTGTTTCGATCATCTTCTTTTCCACTTTCGATAATGTGTTCTGCGGTTTTTTCAACAATTGAAGCCCAACGTTTTACCTCTTTAACAATAGTATCAAAAGTTGATTTTTCTACTTCAACGGCCATTACCATCCCTTTACGTAAACTAAAGTTTCATCACCATGATTAAAAGTTTCCAAGAAATTTAAAATATCTTTTTCAAATGGTTCTACGTCATCTTTATATTGTTCAAGCCTATTAGAAAGAGCGTTATAAATTGAATCAACGTTAATTAAACCATATGCCATACCTTCGGCATATACAGACATTTCATTTCCAAGAATATCATCAAGCATATAGAGATAATATTTCCTGCCTAATTCTTCTCCACCAGCAATATACTTACATAAAAGTTCAAGATCAAATGCTTCAAACTTCCTCGGCTGAATCATCTTCTTCCTTTGGTTTGCAACTATCACAATATCTATCTTCAAGATCACTATTATGAAACATTTCACCACATTCGTAACATGATGAATAATACTTTTCACAACAATCTTCACAAAGGTTAACTTCTAAATTTTGAAGATATACAGAAACATCCGTAGCAATCGTTTTACTGCAATTTTCACAATAACTATAATCGCGTTCGTAACACTTTATGCAAATAATACCATCATCACAATAAACATGTTCTGGCTTATAACAAACTAATTCAGTTCCATCATACTGAATTTCGCTCTGATCAATAGTAATATCACTCTCGCAAGAATCACATCTAAATACAACTAATTGTTTCGGCTCAACGTATTCTTCAGTTGGATTAAAACCATTTTGAATACAACATGGACAGCCGTAACCCTTACGAATCATATCAGCTTCCCATGCTGCTACATCACCATGAGATAATCCATAATCATCCCAAGGTTCATTACAAATAGCGCAATGAATATTCATCTTTCCTTCCTATAGATCATATACACTTTACAATCATCATATTCTTCTGGAATTTCATCCATTGGCATTAATTCACGAGCTTCACGAATAGTATATGAACGACCATTTAATTCTGGATTAGTAATAATAAGATTTCCATGAATATTACCTTCTTTCCATTTCTTAAGAATAGCTTCGAACAATGATTCACCATCCTCTGTGAAGGTCCACATATTATCCCAATCAAATTTAATGCTAAGTTTAGATTTACTATTACACGCTTCGTAATAATGTAAACATTCTCTTAAGAGATAGTAAGGTTTACGTAAGCTTTCCTTATCACTTTCACAATGCTCTTTCCAGTCAAACATCCCCCAAGCATTCATACCTCTTGAAAGATAGTAATCTGGATCTTTTACCGTAACATTCATTTGAACAGTTTTATAGTCGAGCATTTTAAAATTAAAATGAATATCTTCATCGTCAAAACAAGGAAGTACTTCATCTTCAATAAACGTATCTATTGCTTCTAAAAATCTTTCTTTTAAATCTTCTTCTTTCGAACCTTCGTAAAAGATACTACGGCACAATTCTTCAATATCATAATTATCAGTAAATGTAATATCTGAAAATTTCTTTTCATTAATCTTAATATGACCATAGATTAAGTCATAAAAGATATCAGTTGGATAATCATTATATGATTCTTCTAATCTATCATATTCTTTTTGATGCAAATTAAAAAATTCCAAAAGATCAAAGAAATCAATATTTTCGGTTAATGAATGCATCGCACACCACAAGTTTTCCACGGTCAGTTTGCATAAGCCAATGATTTCCAAAATCAAATTGGAATTCATAATCATCATCGTGCATAAAGAAATCGATGGCTTCTATCGCTACATCGTCAATTGGTTCTGAATGTTGGATTTGCCATCTGATTGAATTCATTTTACTAATTTTTTTATCTGTTACAATCGGATTACAACATTCTCGATGAACAAGATAGATGCCATTTAACTCATCGTAAAGTAATGCATAAATCTTCGGAATATGCTTAAATTTATTTCTTACAGCATATCGATAATAGTAAAACTTACTAGGATCTTTCGAGAAAAGAAAAAGGGACGGAATAGCTCCGTCCCATTTACTATACACAATCGTATTTGTCCCCCTGGAAAATTCAATAGCATCTTTAGCTAATGAAAATAAAGGAGATTTCTTAATTTCCCTGAGCTTCACCGATACACCTTCTTGGAAAGCTTATATTTAAGACGACGAATATATTTCTTTGCTTCATTAAGATCATGAAAGAGTTTAGATAAGTGACGAGTTCTAAATGTTTCTCCATGACTATTAAGACCAACGATAGTAACTCCATAAATAGGATTTCTGCTCATTCCGGTTCCATATGAAAATTCATATGCAAATCGTTGATTCAGCTTTCCATATCCTTTAATCTTTGGAGTAAACAAATTACGATAATGATTGTATTCTGTTTGGATAATTTCTTTTGCGTCCATCAATACCCCATTGCTTCGGCTGAAAAATCTCGCTGTGTATTCTTCTCAGTATTATCAGGCATTAATTTAGATTCAAAACGTTTCTGATCATAATCTTTTTTGTAACGATTAATAATATCCTCTCTACTTTCTGTACTATAATTATTTTTAAAATACCTTTCAGCTTCTTGATCAAGATCAATCCTGCCACCCTTAGATTGATAATAATGAATCCGCTCCATCTTACCATCACAATCTTTCGAATCTATTGTAATACGAATCTTCCAAACGGGCTGATTCTCTTTATCTACACCTTCTTTAACATAGTAAGTTTCGGCATGATAACCTTCATCTGTAGGTTCATGGAATCCATAAATAGCTACTCCACTACCTAAAATTACTTGAGTTTTATTTACAAATTCATAAATATGATTTCCGCACTCATCATAAGCTGGAGTAGGATAACCGCAATCATCTTCTTCCATTTTAAATGTAAGTACTTCAATTCTATCAACTTCCGCATTTCCATGAATAGTAAAATTATTACAAACAAAATAAAAATCTTCTCTTTCAATCCATTCAATTACTTCAAGATCTGTAAGAATATTCCATTCAGAATCATAACACTGATCTGGATGATCCTTAATAAATTGTTCGCACCATTCTTTATTGTAATTAAAAAGAATACGACGATCATCTTGATCTACAACATATTCTTTTGTATTACTATTGCGAATTGCCCAAAGTTGTTTCATTGAATAAACTCCAAATCTAACTTACCATTTTCACACAACATTTCAATAAAACAAGTATCATCATCTTTAGCTTGTTTTAATTCCATTTTAAACATTTCTTCATCTGTAGGATTTTCAACACCATAGCAAGTTGGATCTAAATCATATTCATGAACTAATGTAAGCCTAACCCTTGCCATTGAATCTCCAATTCCAGAATTTATAGTGAAGGATTAACAGTTTGCGACCGAAGCTATAATCAAAGATATGAAACTTAACAGGATGAACTGGATCACGCAGAAAATCAAAAGCTTCCCGTTCTCCACTAGACATACCACGATCTTCAACTTCAAGATATTTCTTATCATAATGATATGTACAATGAATTCCAAGATCTTTTAATGTTTGAATACGTTCATCCAAACACCATTCTTCAAAAGACATTGAGTAGATATCGCTCATTTACTCTCCAGATCGAATACGCCTTGCGAAAGCATGTCTAGGGACGCCATAGATACTAAGTAACTGATAACGGAATTCAATCTTTTGCTTAAGATAAAGATCTGGATTTTCCCAAATATGTTTTCTAGTATTATGGCTTAATTTTCCAGGGGCAACGTCAAATGTACCACCGGGCCAATTAACAATAAAACGACCAACCATACCAACATGTAAACCTTCACCTTCTTCAATACCAATAATAATACCATCGGCATCAACATGAGGTTTTACCTTAATCCAATCTGGAGAACGACGAGTTCCGGCAGATGGATTATAAACATGGTGCATTGTTTTTAATACAGATCCTTCATATCCTTGTTCAATAAAAATATTTGTATATTCTTGAATCTTTGCATGAAATTCTTCTTCCGAAGTTGCTTCAATCAGATAGGTTGGAATTACGCGCAGATTAGGAATATTTGCAGATGCTACAAAATCTTGTGCTCTTTTTAATACAATATCATATGTATCTGTATGTTTTTTACTCATCCATTGATTAATATCATAAATACCAAAAAGAGTATAAATAGCATCTTCAACCTGTTCATCTTTACGGCGAATAATACCTGTTTCTTCTAATGTACCATTTTCTATTTCACCATCAGTTACAAAATTATATTTAGCTTTTGTATTAAATTCATTTTGAAAAATTTCTAAAGATGTAATATCTTTACCGGTTCTGGTAAAGAAATTCATACTAGGATCTTTAATTCCAATATTTCTCATTCCATCAATTTTAGGCTGAATGTAATGTGGTTCTCTCCAATTAGGTTTAGCCTTATCCCACTGGAGAGCAAACATTACCTCAAATTGTTCAATTGAAAGATTCTTGCAAAGTTTATTAACGTCAGTAGCACCGATACCAAGCCGAAGTTTATTATCAAGAATATTTTTAAACATTTCAACTTCAGTTGTAGTATCTAAATACTGATCTGCAAAATTGGAACAAAGTATAATACCATCGTTGCCACGTACAGAACCAGAAGCTAATAAGGAAAGAAGATCATAAAGCTTTTGGACCTTTTCTTCTTCTGAGTCAAAACAAAATGATTTAACATTACTTACTTTAATTTTATCTGTATCCACAAAGAAACGAATATCTTTATCAAAAATCATATTAAGTAATTTTACATAAATAGGACCACATGATGCAATGTGGTCCAATTCATGTGCTTTATCTTTTTTAACTTTAATAAAACTAATCTGATTCAGATCTGTTAAGATCATTGTCAAAATCCCCTATGATAAGCTCACCGCATATTTCACATTTCTCCCAAACGTCAGGAGCATTTAAGATACTTTCATTATGTCTGGAACCATGCCTAATACAATAGGCATGGCCCCACTCGTCAAAATAACCTATTACTTGGTTAGAAGTGTTCGCAGACATTTCTCGAATTCCACAAAGTTATCAAATTCACGAATGTCAGGTCTATCTGTCATTCCATTGAAAATCATCTTAATTGTCCAGAGTCCATCAATACATCCAATCCAAAGACTATTATAAACACAACGTTCAGTTGCACAATACTGAACATTCTTTTGAGTCTTGAAATCAAAATGCACACCAACATCAATATCTCTTATACCGGAAATGATAAAATCATGAAGTTCTTTACCATTTTCATTACCACTAATTTTTTCTCTATAGGTAAATTTAAATGGCTTACTAAGCTTATGGTCAGATGCAAGAATAGTTCTAATCTTTTCTTTGACCGTAGCGCACTTACTGACATTGATATGTCCATCAATGAACTTGGCATTATCAACCTGGGGCACGAAGCCATCGTTTTTAATCTTAACTATATCATAATTAATTCCGTAGTAGCGAACGCCACGCCCCTTACCGTCCTTTTTAATTTCACTTAAATCCAGGGCGCTCGACAGTAAACGAGAAATATCGTCTGGTTCAACATCACCAAATTCTTGCTTGATCTCATCGAAAGTTGCTCCACCCGTATTACGAGCATCGATATAGTTAAGCAAATCACGTAAACGCACATTAACTCCTAAGTTAGACTAGCTCTGAGAAATTCACGGAAATCATCGTAATCGCCAAATACTTCTCTTTTTTGTTTACAGTTTTCAGCATAGAATTTTGTGAAGATAAAATTTCTACCTTCTTGACTAAGAGAGATTTGATTATAATGATAATTGATTTTCTGATCAATTATTTCATTACGTTTACTTATTTTGTTATACATCAATGTTGTTTGAATAATCTTAACACCTGATGCTAAGAATTTTGCTATAGTTTTATCGCCTTCTCCAAAACGTTCAACTGTAGAGAAGTATGGTTGACCTAAGCATGGTTTATCTGATTTAAGAAATACTTCCATATCTGTAGTAGCTTGTTCAAATACCGTTTCTTCTTTAACTACTTTTTCTCCAAGAGTTCCTACAAAATATCTAGTGCCTCGCTTCTCTCCATCCTTTTGGATTACCTCATTTGCTAATCCTAATTTAATAAAAGAACGAAGTTCAGCTTCATCGTTAAAGACAGCTTTTAATTCTGAAAATGAAGCGCCAGATGTTTGAGTCTTTAAAAAATTTGTTAAATCTTTTAGACTATCCACGGATCACCGTCAATTCATGAATGTAATTAATTAATTCTTCAATAGTTGGAAATTCTTTTACTCTACGAGTTTCCCCATTTGTAAAGAATTTCATTCTAAGTAAATCTGGACTCTTACGACCTATACTAACTGCGGCAACTTCATCTGAGAATAAGAAATCAGAAAGTTGATCAACCTTTTGATTAATCTTTCTTTCTTTATTAAGTTCATCAGTTATTCTTTCAATTTCACTCTGGTCTACATCTTTGTAAATATACTTAGATCCGCGACCTAGACCTTCATGCCAAATTTCTTCTTCATTGACTAATACTTCAATAATTGGAAGAACTTGATATCTCTGAAGTTCTAATTCTTCTACAATCATTGGAATTGTTACAATCTTACTTTTCTTAATAAAATTAAGAATAGCAATTTTTAAATCATTTTTAATTTCTTTTTGAACTTCAACTGGCTTAACACTTTCTAATAAAAAGTATTCAGTCCAACGAAGTTCTCCACGTTTTTCAATTTTACCAAGATCAATTAATTCTTTAAGTGTATTAATGACAGTTGGAACTGAGTAATCTTTTAAATCCAGATCTGTTCGCTTAAACCACTTACCGGAAAATTTACGAGCTTCTCGCAAAATAAGATCTTGCCAAGTTAATGGTTTAGTTTCTTCAGTTAATTCTTCTGTAGGTTCTTCTGGATGAATAGAATAGTAAGCTCCACGTTTATTACCGAACATGAAGATTTTCTTATCAATTCTAAGATTAATCAAAGCATAGCGTAATTGATATTCTTGATTATTTGGGTATGTTTGAAATAAATCTTTAACGGTAAACCTAACACGTTCTTTAGAAAATCTTAAAACTTTTTCTAAAATATCTTCAGAAACTTCCTTTTTTTCTAATTCAGTATTACTCATTATTATCCACCTTGAGTAAAGTTTTAATATATTCTTCTAAATTATTCTTTTCAGTATACGGAATAGTTATAAGTTTTATTCCATTTTTTAATGCATATTTTAGTTTTCTAGTATCTCTTTCGATTTGCATTATAAATTCTTCTTCTGTTCTATGATAATAATTTGGAAATTTATAATGCTGTTCACCATTATATTCAAATGCTATTTTACATTCTTCATTATAACCATCCCATTTAAATAATTGTCCATCAAAATCCTTAAAAGAATATGGTAAAAATAAAAAACCTAATATTTTTTCTAAAATTTTTCTACATTCATTTTCATGTTTAAAGGATGAACAAATAAAACATCTGTTACCAGTCTTTAAATTGCTAAGAGTTAGATAACATGTATGATTATTGTTACATTTAATTTCTAAAGGAGTTTTAGCATTTATATATTCTGTAGAAATTAATTTATATCCAATAGATTCAATAAAATTATTAACTTCTATAAAGTTTAATTTTTGTTTTCCAAAACAAACATCACATCTATGACCAATTTTTAAACTATAAAATACTGGATAATAAATATGTCCATTATTACATTCTACCTTTAGTGGTGTATTTGCATTTATATATTCTGTAGAAATTAATTTATAACCAATTGAATTTATAAATTCTTTTATCTCTTTAATTGTATATTTTTTATTTCTAGAACAACAAAATGGACACCAACTATTATTATTTTTTACATTTTTCCATATTGCTTTCCATTTATGTCCATTTTTACATTGCCACAGCATCTTATAATTAGTATTTATATATTCTGTAGCTAAACATAATCCACCCGGATGATGTTTAGCTACAAAATTATCACATATAGTTAATCTAGCATCTTTACGTTGATAAGATTCCTGATCCGTCACGTTTGTATCCCTTTTCAGTCATGAACTCATCAAAAGTTTGAACTTTCGGAATCTGAGCAGTTTTAAGAAAATCAGTTACACTATTAACTTTCTCAGAATTTACATAAATAGAATTTTTATATCCAAAGCCACAAATTCGTCCTGGAATACTAACTAATTTACAATACCTAGAATCTGGAACTTTTACATGACGCTGGATAAACGAAATAATTTCTGAAAGAATTTTAATCTTTTCACCTGATCCAACTAATATAAACCAGCCATCTTTATCAGGTTTGCAGCTAGTTACTTCACGCTTAAGATAAAGAGAACTCCAATCAGTTTCACCTTCTTCATCAATTGGAAGAACTAAATTCTTTGGAGTATAGAGGACTTCGTAAATGAAGAATGGTTCAAAGAATGTTTTTTCAAGTGACGTAATCCATTCAGAATATACTTTATGCTGCTCTTTGTAAACTTGATCATATTCTTCTTTAAGAGAAAGAAGGCGAATTTCATTAGCTTTTCTAATTGCTTCTTTTTCTTCAATTTCAGCTTTCTGTAACTGTGCCTTACGACTATATTTATTATTAAAATCATCTTTAAAAGTACGACTAAAAAGCGAACACTTATTTACACGATCCACAACATCAATATAGTTTGCATATTTTTCAAGATCATGATTAATAAGTGTCATGTAATCATGTTTTTGATCTATCGCTCTACGGGTAATTGCTAAGAATAACTTAGAGACAAAATTTTCAAAAGAATTTTTGTCTACAAGATAATAATTAGTCATTCCGTAAAATTGCACTGTACTAAATTTAAATTCAATTCTATTAAAATTAACCATTACTGTAAATGGAATATCAACTTCTTCAACGGTGATATGTCCAGAACCTTTTACAGATGAATTATCTGTATTATATCCAATTGAATATTCCCAATTTTTAAGATTTAAGTCATTAAGATATGGTAAAAAGTTATCATATAAAATAGCTTTAAGATCAATCCTTAATTTTTCTTTCATTTGCTCTACAGCAATCTGATCAACTTGTTCAAGTTCAAGCGCATGATCAATGATCTTTTTCATTTATACCTCTATTGTATCACGTTTTAGATTGAATGTCAAGTGTGAATTGACCAACCATCAGTAGGTTCTAAACAAACACTAAAGGTTGGATCACTACCATCCCCGCCATTATCATGATTACCATGGAAGATAATTCCTCCACACATCCAAGGATCACCAGTTCCACGCTTCCTCATCAATTCGCCATTTACAATTTCGCACTGATCCATTTGATAGACCGAGAAATAAAAGCTCATTGGCGCAAAGTCTTTTCCAAGAAAACAGATATATTCTTTACCATTATTATGATAACAATGACCTACCCTAAAGATACAGTTAAGAAGGTTTTCAGCTTTATTAACACTATGAGCAAACTTCATTACTTCCTGAAGGTATTCGCGGTCAGTTGGATAAATCATACTTCCTCAGTCAATTCATCTTCGGTAAAAGTTTTATCAAGTTCTTGAACGTAATATTCAACACATAGTACTTCACCATTTACTTCTTCAAAGTTCTTATCTTGACGATCAATTTCTTTGTGAAGCTTAGTCCTGTCTTTTGCAAGTTCTTTAAGTTCATTTAAATCTTTAACCTCAATGTCAACAGCGTCAGTTACACTACGGGCAAAATAAATTGTAGCTTTCATTATAGTTCTCCCAGGATTAATTCTTTGAAACAAGGCAATGCTTTAATAGCAGGACAGATTACTTCCCGCCATTCTGGCATTCGGTGATCCTTACGATATTGATACATATTAGAAAGCACCTGATAACTGAATGAACGATTACGCTTTTGCATCCAGCCTTCAGGAAGGATTGATTTAATTACTTCAATAGGAATGGCTTGACGAGAACCAAAATTATCTGTAAGATTTTCTACGTTTGCCTTAAACTGTTCAACCACATAATCTGGTGTATAATCTACAAACATATCAGAAGTGATATCTTTGCATTCTTTAATAAGTGTATACATCGTTGATTCGGAACTTATCATTCCAACACCAACGGAATAAGTATCCAACTCAACCCAAATAGAACGTGGCATGTTAATACGGAACCAAGCCGTAATGCCTCGTTGGAACTTAGCGTGAACCGGACCTTGTTTAATAAGCTTTGATGCTAAAGCGGCATCTTTAGGGCCTAACTCAATTGATTCGCGCCTTGGATCACCATATCTAACTTCGGTAGAATCTCCAATAGATTTTGTTGGATATCTCATTCCCTCAATAGCGGCAATGAAGCCACCAACTTCAATTAATTCAAATTTTGTTTCACTCATTTATAACACCCCAACGCTACAGCATCACCACAAATGTTAATTTCATTGAGTAATGGCTTTTCTTTTACATCTACATATTTATTACAAATTTTACAATGTGAACGCCAAAAATCACAATATTCAATTGGATTAATATGTCTATATGGACGAAAGAATCGTTCCATTGTATGACCACGTAATTTACAAGATTCTAAAGCTTGTTTCTTTAATCTTTCAATCTTCCGCATCATCATCACCATATGTATCAAGTAAATATTTATTAGCTTCTTCTTCACTTTTAAAAGGACCACACCAATCAGTGCAATCCATATATCCAGGGGCACTAAGTCGAGCAAACCATCCTTCTTTAAGTTCGTAAAGATCAACTTCTTTAGCTTGCGTTAAATCAGTAAGGCAATGCAAAGGATCTGTCTCTACGTTAATCAATTCTAAAATTTCATTTGAAGATAATGTACCAGCGGGAACACACATAGTTCCTTCTCTAGTTTCAAAAATTTCAAAAGTTTCAAATACTATTTCTGGCTGCATGAATGACATTACTTACCCTTCCACGTTCCAGCTTCTCGCTGAACAATTTCATTGATTCTTTCATTAGGAATATGATTATTATGCCCTCGAACCCAGATAGCTTTTACTGTTTTGTGTTTATCTATTGCTTTTTTTAATTCTATCATTAAATCTAAATTTAATCTATTTGGATCTTTTATAAATTTATTTATCCATAAATTTATACTATTAACTACATAAGTTGCATCACTGACTATTTCTACGTCTGAAGGTTTTTTAATAAAATTAAGACCTTCAATTGCAGCTAATAATTCCATTCGATTGTTAGTTGTGTTTTCTACTCTTTTACTAAATGATGCTTCTTTTTTTAGCTGATAGATATCATGTTCTGGATTGTAAACTAAATACTGAGCTATAAAACCATAAGAGCCTACATCACGAATTCTTGAATATGCCCCGTCAGAATATAGAATTACTTTACTTTTCATATGTCCCCAAATGAGAATAGCCACTCTTGCGAATGGCTATTCTCGGACTGACTAATTAATTATTCGTACTCACCCAATTTAATTTTAGCATAAACATAAGCGCAAACTTCTGTATCTGCTAAAGCTCTATGAGCCTGAGTGTTGATAAAATTAAAATATTCACTTAAAGTACCAAGTTTGTCATTTTTGGGTTTCGTAAGAAACTGTTTTGACAATTTCCAAGTACATTCAAAAGGTGGAAGAACCGAATCATAACCTAGCCTCACTAAGTTATATTTTAGTTTTCCCTCATCAAAAGCTGCATTATGAGCAATGCAGCGTGAAGCTTCCGTTTCTTTCAGCCATTCAACAAATTTAGCGAAAGCAGTAATATCTTCTTCCGCATTTTGCAATTCTTCATCAGTAATCTGATTCGCTTTTCTAGCACCCTCACTAACAGGAACTCCACCTGGATTAATAAGAGTTTCGAAAGTATCAAATTTTACATCAAAGCCATCGAATGAAACTCGAATAGCTCCAATTTCAATAACTCTAGCATTACCTTCAAGTCCCGTTGTTTCAGTATCTAGAAAGATTAAATCGCCTAGATATGGAAACTTGCTGTAAAGCCTTTCGAAAATTGAAACTAATCTATCCATTCGATTTTCTCATAAATAAAAAAAGGGGCATTGCTGCCCCCTTTTTATAGTGAAACTGATTAGGCTTCAACCTCTTCAGCAACAGCAA
>TBL_comb47_HYPODRAFT_10002823_pt1 | contig 21084 bp, 18 predicted proteins | sample TroBogypolimnion_40_FD_10682 | JGI IMG/M metagenome (IMG submission 10682) | reverse complement strand
CGCGGCCGGCGTAGGGCGCGGCTTCCTGAAGCTGCACCGAGGCGAGCTTCACCGACCGGCCAAAGTCGGCCGCGAGCCACGCCTGTTTGGTGCCGGTATCGGTGGCCCAGCGGGTGTGCACATCGTTATCAAAGGCTTGCGCCGGGCCGAATTCCGCATCCTCACCTTGATAAACGTTGGAGGCGCTAGCCTTGATGCCGGAGCCGGGATTGAGTACGGGCAAATCGAGAGCAGAACGGTCCAATTCCAATTTCACAATCGTGTCCACCGGCGTCAGCGCTGCGACAGGAATTTGCACCACGAGTTTGCCGTCCGCTTGCGTGCAGGCGACGGCGGTTCCGGAAAGGAGCGTGGCGGATTTAATCGTCGCCGGCAGCGCGGGTAGTTCGATACGGCCATCGGCCGAATCCAATACATGCAGAAAAACGACGTTGCCTTTGCGCGTGCTGGTGATGGCGTGAGTCGGTTTCCACGGTCCGCCGCGCGTGCCGTAAATGCTCTCGCCATTGGCCGCGAGCCAGTTGCCGACGGTTTTCAATAAGTTGGCCTGCGCCGGATCAATCACGCCATCGGGCCGCGGACCGACGTTGAGGAGAATGTTGCCGTCGCCGCCCGCGCCTCGAATGAGCATCTCGAGGCATGCGGCGGTGGATTTCACGCCGTCGTTCGCGCCGCCCCAGGCCCAGGCGTTGTGCGCGGAAACGGTCATGCAAGATTCCCACGGCCGGTCGAGCTGAAATTTGCCGATCTTCTGTTCCGGCGTGTCATAATCGCCGCCGGCGCCGGTGCGGTTGTTGATGAGAATGTCGGGCTGCAATTCGCGAACCATTTTGATGGTGGCCGCGCCACGTTTGCCATACATGGCTGAAACATCGTTCCATATCGTGATGAGCGGACCGTAATTTTTGATCAGCTCGGTGATCTGTCCTTGCAAATATTTTTCGTAAGCGTCGAGGTCGGATTTTTCCCGTTTCACTTTGCCGGCGGGACTGGTCACGGGCCAATTTGGATCATACCAATCGGTCACGGAATAATAAGCGCCAAACTCAATGCCTTGCTCCTTGCAGGCGGCAGCGAGTTCCTTCACCACATCGCGGTGAAACGGCGTGTGCATAATGTTATAATCGGTCAGCTTCGTATCCCAGAGACAAAAGCCGTCGTGATGTTTCGTGGTCAACACGATGTATTTCATGCCGGCCGCCTTGGCGATGGCCACCCATTCGGCGGCGTTGAAATTGGTCGGGTTGAATTGTTGGTACAGATTGTCGTAAACCTCAATCGGCGTCTGGTTGCCACGCGACCAGCCGATTTCATGACCGGTCAAGCTGACTGGTCCCCAGTGGATGAACATGCCGAAGCGCAGGGACCGCCAATGCGCGATGGCTTCCGGCGTGGCTGCCGGCCACTCGGCGGACGCGGCGGACTCCGCCGCGAATGATTTTGCACTCGCCAGCAGCAACGCCGCGAGCAGACCATACTTGGCAAATAGGGATTTCATGCCATCAGTCTGCCAGAGCGACCGTCCAGTCGTCGTGCATTTTCTTACAGCGACGAATAATGAACATTCTTCCCAAAGCAAAAAACCCTCGCCCATTTCCGAGCGAGGGTTATTGAATTAGTTAGCGACCGCCGGCGGCTCGCCGTCCGACTATTTCTTGCCGTAGAATTCGGCGATGGCGTCGCACACCTTGTCCGCCGCATTGAGGTTCATCTCGCCGTGAATCGGCAGCGAAAGAATTTCTTTCACCGCTTTTTCCGTGTTCGGCAGTTTCGGAATGTAGGGGAACAGGCCGACGACGGCCGGTTGCAGGTGGTTCGGTTTCGGATAATGCACGCCGGTCTCGATGTTTTTCTCCTTGAGAAATTTCTGCAAATCATCGCGGCGTTCGCAACGCGTGACATACATGTGATACACCGGCGTGGCCCATTCTTTGGTGATGGGCGTCTGCACGATGCCTTTGAGGCGGTCGTTGTAGCGCGCGGCAATCTGGCGGCGGTTCTCGTTGAAACCGTCGAGGTGCTTCAACATCACGCGGCCGATGGCGGCGTTGATTTCGTTGAAACGCACGTTGTAGCCGGTGAATTCGTGATCGTATTTTCCCTGGCGACCGTGATTGCGCAACATCCGCAACCGGTCGGCGTAATCAGCTTTGTTCGTCGTGATGCAACCGCCGTCGCCGAGGACGGTAAGATTCTTCGACGGGAAAAAGCTGAACGCGCCGAAGTCGCCCATGCTGCCGACGGTCTTGCCCTTGTATTTCGCGCCCTGCGCCTGCGCGCAATCTTCTATGACCCACAGATTATTTTTCTTGGCGATGGCGAGGAGTTTGTCATTGTCAATCGGATGACCGTAAAGATGCACGCCGATGATGCCGACGGTGCGCGGCGTGATGAGCGATTCGACGTGTGCCAGATCCATGACGAAGGTTTCGTCAATGTCCGCAAACACCGGCTTCGCGCCGAGATGAATCAACGGTTCCATGCTCGGAAACGCCGTGTGGCTGGGCACGATGATTTCATCGCCCGGTCCGATGCCTTGCAACTGGTGCAGGCAATACACGATCATCGTCCACGAACTGCCGAGGACACAGGTGCTCGTGCCGGTGTGGGCGGCGAGTTCTTTTTCGAACTCGGTGGATTCTTTGCCGAGAATATATTGCCCGGAGCGGATGGCACGCAGCGCGGCTTCCTCGACTTCGGTGTTCACGAAACATTTTGATAACGGGATTTTGCTCATAAATTTTTATTCTTTTTTTGGCCACAGATTTTCACAGATGAAACATAGATTTCTTCAAAAATCAGCAGATAATTTTATTTTTTAGCCACACACCTTTTTTGTTTCGGGCGTTTTAGTTTTAATACACGCACATAGTGTGAAATCAACTTGTCAACAGTTACTCCATAATAAAGTGGCAAATCAATACTGATATTCAATTCACCGCACATCCGCAAAAAATCAGCAGGCAAAACAGCGCCTTGAACCCAAAACGGCTCGCCATTTTTGTCAAACTGCAAACAGTATCCGAAAGCGAGACTCAAATCAGTTGCCCCCTTGATTCGTTTGATTTCCGAGTAATGTTTCTTGATAAATCCAAAAGCTGTTTTGATTTGTTTCTTCAAATCTTCACTGTTACGAGGCCCGATATCCACGCGAAATCCAGAATCCTCGAATACAATATCTCCACGACTAAATTTAGTGACATCACCCACATGAAAGATTCGGTAGGGCTTCAAATTGGTCTTCGCCAATTCCACCTCTGGCCGAAAATTTTTTCCGCGAACATGAAATATGACTGCCGGCATTTTTTATCTGTGTTTCATCTGTGCCCATCTGTGGCTCAAATCAAAGCTGCACGACCTTGCCAGTCTTCACCGATTCCAGCGCAGCGTTCAGCACGCGGACGGCGTCGTAGCCGGACTGCGCGTCGGCGCGCGGCGTCGCACGGGTTTTGACCGAATCAATGAACGCGCGCAGCTCCGCCAGCAACGGTTCTTCCGGCGGCGTTTCAATTTGCGTCACGACGCCTTCGGCGGCCTTGAAATCATTGCCGCCGGCGGGCGTGTGCGTGTTCGCGTAAGTTTTGATTTTATATTGCGCAACATTGTAATCGCAAATCGCGCTCAGCTTGTCGCCGCACACGATGACCTCGCGGAATTTGCCGGGAATGAAATATTCCGTCTCGACCGTCGCCCAGGTTTTGCCGTGCTTGGTTTCGTATTCCAGCGAGACGAGCGAAACGTCGTCCAAGCCGCGACCGAAGAAATCATGATTGATGGCCGTGACGCTTTTCGGCAGCGCACCGAGAATGAAATTGAACAGGTCAACAAAGTGAATGCCGTCGGCAAACATCACGCCGCTGTCGTTGCGCGGACGCTTGAAGCCGCCGAAGTGGCCGCGAATCATGTTCACTTTACCAAACTCGCCGGCTTGCACCGCATCACGCAACCAGAGCGTCGCGGGATCAAAGCGCAAGATGTGCCCAACCTGCAAAATTCGCTGGTGCTGCGCGGCGATTTCCACGAGCTGTTTGGATTCGTCGTTCGACAGCGTCAGCGGTTTTTCGACAAAGACATCCTTGCCAGCTTCGAGAAATTCTTTGCACAGCGGGAAGTGTGATTGCGCCGGCGTAACAATGACCACACCGTCAATTTTGCTGATGAAATCCTTGTAATTCGTCGTGAGTCGTTCGGCGGGAAGGCCGAGTTTGCGCGCCGGTTCGAGCTGCTTGTCGCCGACTTCGGCGACGTAAAGCTCGATGGGCAAATTGTTCAGATTACGCAGGTGATTTGCACCCCAGCGTCCCAAACCCAAAAGCAGAATTTTGGTCATGCCCGGAATTTTGGGCGATTTTGCGCCGCCAGCCAAGCAAATCCTTTCACCACCTTTTGGCAAACCATCACCGCGCCGCAAATTGGCTGTGAGATTTGGCTTTTGTGGATGTCCGGTGTGGTGTTCAATCTCTCCTTGATGTGCATGACCCATCCACTCACAACCACCGCGTTTGAACTGCCCGGCTACCGCATCGTGAAATCCCACGGCGTCGTGCGCGGCATCATTGTCCGCTCGCGTTCCGTCATTGGCAATATCGGCGCGAATATCCAGAGCCTGTTTGGCGGGAATATTTCGCTCTACAGCAGCCTCTGCGAACGTGCCCGGGAGGACACCTTCAATCAGATGCTCACCCATGCTGGCACCCTCGGCGCCAATGCGGTTATCGGCGTGCGCTACGACGCGACGGAAATCGCCCCGGGCATCACCGAAGTTCTGTGCTACGGCACCGCGGTTTCCGTGGAAAAGGCCGGCTGACCGACCATGAAGGCGCTGAGCGCAGACAGTTTTCTCGCGCGGCTGCTGGGCCAGCTCGCGGCGGCAATCTGCCGGCATCCGCGCTGGTTTTTCTGGCCGCAGGTGGCGCTGTTTTTCTTGTGTGTCGCCTACACCGTCTTTTTTCTAAAGGCGGACATGAACCGCGACAATCTGGTCGGTCCCAACCAGAAATATCACCAGAATTATCTCGCGCTCCAAAAAGAATTTCCCCAGCCGGACGATTTGGTGGTGGTGGTGGAGAGCGACCAGCTCGAAAACAACCGGCAGTTCGTCGAGCGCATCGCCGCGAAAATGCAGGCGGAAACCAATCTGTTCCGCGACGTTTTCTTCCAGCAAAACCTCGGGATGATGGGCCGCAAAGCCCTGCAATACGCGGCGGAAACCAACCTCGTCGAAATGCGCAATACGCTGCGCGCGGCCCGGCCGTTCATCGCGCAGTTCGCGCAGACGACGAATCTGGTTTCGCTGTTCGGCGAAATCAACGCCGCTTTCCGCACCGCTGCGCAGGAAGACAACGCAGACAACCGGTCGCTTGCCAAATCCATTCCCGCACTGACACGCATCGTGACCCAGGCCGGCGATGCCTTGCAGCGCAGCGGGTTGCCGCCGTCGCCGAATGTTGTCTCGCTGATTGATAGCAGCGACGAGGCGCTGCGGGAAAGTTACTTGACGTTCGCGCATGGAAAAATTTTCGTCGTCACTGCGCACGCGCCGACGGACGACCAGACCGGCGATAGCGTGGACCGTTTGCGCGAACTTGTGGCCCAAACCAAGGCCGAGGTGCCGGGCGTGAACGTAGGCATCACTGGCGAACCGGTGCTGGACTACGACGAAATGATGCAGTCGCAAAAAGATACGACGTTCGCCAGCGTCGTAGCGATGGTGCTGTGCGCGCTGATTTTTATTTACGGCTACAATGAAACTGGCCGGCCGGTGAAAGCCACCATTTGTCTCATCGTCGGACTGGGTTACACACTGGCGTTCACCACGTTGACCGTCGGGCATTTGAACATTTTGACCATCACGTTCGTGCCGATGCTGATCGGACTGGCGATTGATTACGCCGTGCATTTGATCACGCGCTACGAGGAAGAATTGCACCACGGCAAAACGGAACAGGAAGCCATCACTAAAGCGATGGTGTTCACCGGTCAGGGTATTTTCACCGGCGCACTGACCACAGCGGGCGCGTTTTTGGCGATGTATTTCACCAATTTCCAAGGCATCAAGGAAATGGGCATCATCTGCGGCGGCGGCTTGCTGGTCTGTTTTATCCCGATGATGACGCTGCTGCCAGTACTGTTGCTGCGCGGCCGGCAGAACCTGATTGACCACACGATCCGCATTGATGACCGGCGGGCGCGACTGGAAAATTTCTGGCTGCAACGTCCGGCGCTGGTCACGGGCATCACGCTGGCGCTATGCGCTGCGGCCGCGTGGGAAGCGCGCAAAGTGTATTTCGACTACAACCTCATCAAGATGCAAAGCCCGAGTTTGTCCTCGGTGGTCTTTGAACAGAAGCTGCTGGATTCGGCCGAAAAATCGCTTTTGTACAGCGCGGTGGTCGCCGATTCGCTGACGAACGCGGTGGCATTGCAGGAACGTATCGCCCAGTTGCCGACCGTTGCGGAAACGCAGCCGCCGTTTTACGAAAATTTTCTCCATCCGGCCTCGGCGGAAAAAATGCAGCTCATCGGCGAAATCAAAAATGAAGTTGCGCCGCTGGTGTTTCGCCCGCCTGATGCGCAGCCGGTGGATCTGGAAGCCTTGAGCGGCACGCTGTTTTACACATCCTGCTATCTCGGCCTCGCGGTGAAAAGTGTTGGCACCAACGATCCCGCGCTCGCCGCCCAGCTCACGTCGCTGAACGATGCCATCACGGAATTGCGCAAGGCCGCGCTCGCCGGCGATCCCGCGACGCAGGCGGATCATGCCGCCAAGCTCGCGCAATTTCAGCAGGCACTGCTGGGCGATTTGCGCGACACGTTCCAGTTATTGCAACAGCAGGAAAACCAATCACCGCTGACGGTGGCCGATTTGCCGCCGGCGCTGCATCACCGGTTCGTAGGCGTGAACGGAAAATTTTTGATCCAGGTTTATCCCAAGGAAGATGTCTGGCAGCGGGCGCCGCAGGAACGGTTCGTTGCGGATTTGCGGACGGTGGACCCTAATGTGACCGGCACCCCGGTGCAACTGTTGGAATATGAAACATTGCTGAAAAACAGCTACGTGCAGGCGGCGTGGTATTCGCTGACGGCCATTGCGCTGATGGTGTTGCTGCATTTCCGCAGTTTGACGGCAGTGATTTTATCGCTGATTCCCGTCGCCATCGGCACGTTGTGGCTGGCAGGATTGATGGGTTGGGCGGGCATTCCGGTGAACTTGGCCAATATCATGACGCTGCCGCTCGTCATCGGCATCGGCGTTACCAACGGCATCCACATCCTCAACCGCTACGCCGAGGAGCGCACGCCGAGCATTCTGTCACGCAGCACCGGCAAGGCTGTGCTGGTGTCGGGATTGACGGCCATCGCGGGATTCGGCAGTTTGATTCTTGCACAGCACCGGGGCATTTACAGTTTGGGCTGCATGATGGCGACGGGCATCGCGACGTGTCTGATTGCGGGCCTGACATTTTTACCGGCACTGCTAAACTTACTCGGCCGCCGGCAACCGCTGGTAAAAAACCCAGTGCCAGCGCACAAGTCGCCAACACCGGGTCAGGAGGAACCGAGGTGAAAACCTCAATTACCCTCAACATAATGAAACCATTTTCAAAGTCAATCGGATTGTCCAACCTCGCATTTTGCGAGCAAAAAAAGAGATGAATCGCAGCCGGATAACGATAACCATGGAAACAATGCGGCCGAAATTATTTTCGCTGGCCGGCAGCTGGTATCTGTATGGGTTGGCGCTCGTTTTGATTTTCAACCATGCCCGCGCCGAAGAAAATTCCGCGTGGGGACCACTTTTAGACCGCTTTCAACTGACGCTCGACGCCGGCACTCGCACCGAAGCGGCGGGGCCGTTTTTCTATTCGCAGCAAAAAGATACCGAAGCCACTTGGGCCTTGCCGCCGTTTTATTCCTGCGACCGCGATCCGGCCATAGCCGCGCACGAGGATGATTGGTTGTATCCGTTTGTTTCGACCATCCGCTATGGGCAGGAACATCGCTGGCAAATTTTTCAACTCCTCAGTTTTTCCGGCGGCGCGGAACAAACCGGCGCAACAAAAGAACGCGTCACGCTGTTTCCGTTTTATTTTTCGCAGCGCTCCGCCGATACCAACTTGAACTACACCGCCGTGGTGCCGTTTTATGGCCAGTTGAAAAACCGACTGTTTCACGACGACATTTTCTTCGTGCTGTTTCCGTTTTACAGCGAGACCCGCAAACGCGACGTCGTCACGGATAATTATTTTTATCCCTTCGGCGCCACCCGTCACGGCGACGGATTGCGCGGCTGGCAAATCTGGCCGGTCGCCGGTCACGAACACAAAGACGTGACCACGCGGACCAACGGCTTCGGCGACGCCACGCTGGTGGCCGGCCATGACAAATCGTTTTATCTCTGGCCGCTGCACTTGCGGCAGGACACCGGGATCGGCACCACCAACCTCCAGCAATTGCGCGCCTCGATTCCGTTTTACGTTAGCACCCGGTCGCCGCAGCGCGATTCCACCAGCGTGCTGTGGCCAATGTTCACCTGGCTGGACAACCGGGGAAAAAACTATCGCGAATGGGACGGCCCGTGGCCTTTCGTTATTTTTGCGCGCGGCGAAGGCAAGACCACCTCGCGTGTCTGGCCGTTGTTTAGCGAAGCGCACAATGCCACGACGGAAAGTGATTCTTATGTCTGGCCGGTTTGGCAGTTCCGCCGGTTCCAAGGCGAAACCCTCGACCAGCGCCGCACGCAGGTTTTGTTTTACCTGTATTCGCGGCTGACGGAAAAGAATACCGCCACCGGCAAAGAAAAAGTGCGCTTGGACATGTGGCCGTTTTTTGAATGGCATCGCGATTTTGCCGGCAGCGAAAAATTGCAAGTGCTGGCGCTGGCCGAACCGTTCGTGCCCGACAATCGCGGCATCGAACGCAACTGGTCGCCGCTCTGGTCCGTATGGCGCGCCGAGGACAATGCGCGAACCGGCGCGTCCAGCCGCTCGTTGCTCTGGAATTTATATCGCCGCGAAACCGCGCCGGCCCACAAAAAAACCTCGCTCCTCTTCGGTCTTTTCCAGTATCAATGCGAGAGGGAAACCGAGCAGACGCGGTGGTTTTATTTTTACCGCATCACCGGTCGGCCGGTAACCCCGTAGATTATTTTGCATCATGTTTGAAAACGTCGGTGAAATAATGCTGTTGTTCTGGCGCACGCTGCAGGCGCTGCCGCAAACGTGGCGGCAGCGGCAGAAGGTGATGGAACAATTTTTTGAAATCGGCAACGCCAGTCTGCTGATGGTCTGCATCCTGTCGTTTTTTATCGGCGGCGTCATCGCCTTGAATTTCGGGCCGGCGCTGGTCGAACGCAGTCTGGCCAGCGCAGTCGGCGGCGTCGTGGGCCTTGCCATCGCCAAAGAACTCGCACCGGTGATGATGGCGATTCTCATCGCCGGCCGCATCGGTTCCGCAATGGCGGCGGAAATCGGTTCCATGCGTGTCTATCAGGAAATTGACGCCTTGCGCACGATGAACATTAATCCCATTCACTACCTCGTCCTGCCGCGCATCCTTGCCTTGGCAGCGGCGCTGCCGATGCTGGTGATTTTTTCCGTGCTCATCGGCTGGTTCGGCGGCGCGGTGGTGGCCAATTACAACCAACTCATGGACATTCCTTTCCGTGTTTTTTTTGCAAACATGAAGGACATCGTTGAGCTCAAGGACGTGGTGAACGGCGTGTTCAAGAGCTTCTGTTTCGCTGTCATCGTCGGCACCGTTTCGTGCCATCAGGGTTTGGCCACCATTGGCGGCCCGCGCGGCATCGGCCGCTCGGTCACAAAGGCTGTGGTGAACTCCATCGTACTAATCGTGATTTTCGACTACATCCTCACGCGCTTCCTGTTGCAATGAATAGTCCGAATCAAAAATCTTCCGGCGGCGTCGGCCTCGTCGTGCGCGGCTTGCGCAAAAGCTTTGGCGGTCAGGAAGTGATCCGGGGCATTGATTTCGAAGTCCGGCCCGGCGAAATTTTTGTCATCATGGGCCCGAGCGGCAGCGGCAAAAGCGTTTTACTCAAGCACCTGATTGGCTTGGAAGCGCCGGATGCCGGCGAGATCCTCATCAACGGCGAGCCGATTACAACGCCGGAAATCGCGGCGAAATACCGCATGGCGCTTGTTTTCCAGTCCGGCGCGCTGCTGAATTCGCTGACGGTCGGCGAAAACGTCGGCTTGTATTTGACTGAGCACCGGTTGAAAACGCCGGCGGAAATTGAAAAAATTGTCGCCGAAAAATTAGCCGACGTCGGCCTCAAAGACGCGATTGATAAAATGCCCGGGGAACTTTCCGGCGGCATGAAAAAACGCGCTGCCATCGCCCGCGCGCTGGTGATCGAACCGCAGTTGATTCTTTACGACGAGCCGACAAGCGAACTGGATCCGGTTTCCTCAGTGGTCATCGGCAACGAGATTTTGAATCTCCAGCGCCGCATTGGCGTCACGTCGCTGGTGGTGTCGCACGACCGCGATCTCGCGTTCGGCGTGGCCGACCGCATCGCTGTCATTGCCGAGGGCCAAATTTTGACCATCGGCACGCCGGCGGAAGTTAAAAAATTTCCCGACCCGCGGGTGCAGAATTTTCTGCACGCGGATTTTGCCCGAGAAAAATAAATTGCATTGACCATGAAAAATTCCTTGGAAACCAAACTGGGCGTCTTCGTCGCCATCACCCTCATCGCCGCGTGGGCCATTGTGGAAACGCTCGGCAGCGTGGATTTGTTCGGCCACAGTTACCGCGTCACCACGCAATTTGAAACGGTGCAGGATTTGAAGCCCGGCGACCGCGTGAAGATGGCCGGCGTGGAAATCGGCCGCGTGGAAAATATCGAACTGACCACAAACAAGGTCAGCGTGACACTAAAATTGCGGGCAAACGCCATCGTCAAAACCAGCAGCAAGGCGAGCATCCGCTTCACCGGCCTGATGGGACAAAATTTTGTGGCGTTGGATTTCGGCGCCCCGAGCGACACGTCGCTGGCGGTCAACGGCACACAACTCGCCAGCGTGGAGCAGACGGATTTGAACGCGATCATGGCCAAGCTGGACAACGCCGCCGGCGGCATTCAGAACATCACCAAAAATTTTGCCGGCGATGAAATCAAGCACATGTTCGGCGCGCTGGACGACGTGCTGACCACCAAAAAAGACGTTATCAAAAGCACGTTGGACAATGTGGAAAATATTTCCGGCCAGATCCGCGCCGGCAAAGGCACCGTGGGCCGGCTGATTTATGAAGACACGCTTTACGCTAACGCGCTGGTGACGGTCACCAACGTGCAAGACACGCTGGCCTCTGCCAAATCGGTGGTGGATTCCGCGCAACTGGTCGTGACGGATGCGCGCGCCGGCAAGGGTACAATTGGCAAATTGCTGACAGACGAAACGCTTTATAATTCTGCCACTGCCTCGATGACCAATTTGAACCAGATTTTGCAGAAGGTGAATCAGGGCGACGGGACCATCGGCAAGCTGGTTAATGACCAGGAATTTTACAAGAACGCCAAGCTCTCGCTGCAAAAACTCGACAAGGCCGCCGACAGCTTGGAAGACACCGGACCGATGAGTGTCATCAGCCTGATGGCGAATCAGTTTGGACTATAAATTTCTGGTTGCAGGTTGAAACGAGAAACGATGTCATATTTTCAACCTGTAACCGGCAAATTTCAAACGGCTAATTTTTTCACGCCAGCCCGAGATTCTTCAACACCTGCACAGTCGAATGCGCTTTGTTGAGCGTATAAAAATGCAGGCCCGGCACGCCGGCACGCAGTAATTCCTCGCATTGGCGCGTGGCGTACTCGATGCCGAAATTCAATGCCGCCTCGTCGTCCGTGCCGATCTCATCGAGTTTTTTCCGCAACGCCGGCGGGATTTTTGCGCCGCACATCTGGGTGAATTTGGTGATTTGCGTCGCGCTCAAAATCGCCACGATGCCGGGCACCAGCGGCACGTTTACGCCCAATTTGCCGACCACATGATCGCGGAAGGCAAAATAATCTGCGTTATCAAAAAACAACTGCGTGATGACAAAATCCGCGCCGGCGTCCACCTTTTCCTTCAGATGCTGCCAGTCCGCCAGTTTGCCGCCCTGACAGGCAATGTGGCCTTCGGGAAAACCGGCGACGCCGGTGCAAAAGCCCTTTTGTTCACGAATAAACTCCACCAGTTGTGCGGAAAACTCGAAGCCGCCGGCTGTGGGCTGAAATTCACCGCCGCCGGGCGGATCACCGCGTAGCGCTAGAATATTTTTGCCGTCAATCGCCCGGATTTTCTCCAGCAAAACGCGAACCTCTTCGCGGGTGTGTTTGACACAGGTGAGATGCGCCAATGCGGGCAGATGATACTCGCGCTGGACGCGGTCCACAATGTGCAGTGTCTTGTCGCGCGTGCTGCCGCCAGCACCGTAGGTGACAGAGCAGAAATCCGGTCGGGCCGCGAACAGCGCGGGTAGATGGCGTTCAAACAGCGTGCGGTCGCCTTCGTCCGTCTTGGGCGGAAAAAACTCGAAGGAGACAGCGGGTTGCCCGGCGGCTTTTTTTTCGGCCAGAATGTCACGGATGAATTTCATGGAAGCAAAATTATGCCGGAGAAAAAAAATTAGGAAAACAAAAAGCCCCTGCCAGCGAACCGGCAGGGGCCAAGGATTCTAAATCAGATTAGAACTTGTAAACCAAGTTGAGCGCGAGGAGATAGGCGTTCTCGGTGCCGTTGAGATTGTACTGGGTACCGCTTTCAGTATGATCCCAGCGAAATTCAACGCGGCTCACGACATTGGCCCAAAGGTCATACTGAACGGTAGCGGTGATTTCTTGACCTTTGCCGCTGCCATTGCCGAACGATCCACCCCAGTTATTGTTGAAATAACCGAGGTTTTGTCCGTCAATATATTCACCACGGAGGTTGAAGCCAAGTTTTTCAGTGGCCTGATAATTGGCATAAACACCAAAGATATTGCCATCGGCATGGTCTGCCGCCAAGCTTTCCTGCTTGTCGTAAGCAAGACCAACCTTCAAGCCAGCCACGGGCGTTGAGAGGGTGGCATTGACGCTATAAATATTCACGGCGCCATTGTCAAAGCCTTGAACAGTGCTCGCATTCAGCGTGCTGCCCTTCAAGAAACCCAAACTCTCCGGAGCGGTCAGAGTAACTGCTCCGATGAAGCTTTTGGCCGACAGACGGTTCGCACCACTGATGAAATTAGTGCCCGATCCGCGGTTGGCAATGCCAGCCTGCAAAGAAATGACATCGGAAACCTTGTAAGCTCCCAAAATGCCGGCGAAGGATGCCGGGTTCAATTCCCAGCCATAAGAACGGGTGTAGTTGGGATTGGTATAGCCAACGTTGGATTCATAACCGGTGATTCCATCGAAAAGACCCACCTTCCAATCAATGCCGTTGCCCACCGGCGTGCGCAAGGCAACATAAGCTTGCCGAGCACCAAAGCCGCCATCGTTCAAGGGCGAAAGGGCATAGCTGCCACCATTAATGTCAATGTGATAACCAGAAGCCCAAGGACTGTCGTCCAAAGCCTTGTCGAGCGAAACGTCAAAAACGTTGACAGAAAATCCGTCCGGTGTACCCACGCCGTAAATCGGCTGGTTGCCGCCGGCATTGCCCGCATTGTACTGCGCGCCCACATCAACATAACCGCTGATGACGGTGCCCGCCACAGCCGTGTTCAACTGGCTGAGCTTCGCTTCATCTGCGCGGACGGCGGATGCCATGCTGACGGCTCCGACGGCTGCGAGTCCTAATGTCCATTTATTAAACTTCATCTGTTCCTCCGATGTGTTTGGTTGTTTGTTGTTTGTTTACCTGTGATAAGTGGGGCGAAATTGGTTCGTCCCTAGCACCACAAGGTGCCATTGAGGTTAAAACTAGGGAAAAGTCAGAACTTTGACAATCTTTTTTTTTGGTCAAACCGATTCCCCGGGCGGCGACCGCTAAATCTCTCCCGATAACTTATCGACCGCGCCAGTCTGCTTCGCAAAAATCACACCTCCAGCGGCTTGGCCGGTTGCGGCTGCAATACTTTAATCTTCGGCCAGCGCACCCGGATCGCTTCCTCAAACCAATTTCGCGCCGCATCGTCACCGTGCCCAAGCAGAATCGTCCGTGGCGAAACCTGACCGACGAACTCCAGCAAATCATCCCGGTTTGCATGGGCCGTCAGATCAAAATCCTGTACATCGCACGTTTTCGTCACCCGGCCGGCGCTGGGGCTGAACACAAACGTCTCGCCCAACTTCGCCGCCTTAAGCCGGCCGGCCGGAGAATCCGGGTCCGCGTAACCCACAAAAAAGATGCTTTGTTTGTCATCGCCAATCATGCGCTTGGCCAAGTCGTGCGCCGCCGTGTTCTCGCTCATCATGCCGGCGGTGATGACAAAGATTTTTCCGCCGGTCAACTTAATGCTTTCCGCCTGGCCTTTTTCCAAAACAATGAGCTGCAACGCCTCGTTCAATTTCAGATTGGTATGCGAGCGGTGCGTGCGATGCGCCTCGATGTCGTAGATTTCCGTGAACACCCGGCCCAGCCCGCCGATGTAAATCGGCTGCTTCTTCAATTTCCCCTCCCGCATCAGCAACGCCAGCGTCGCCAAAATCTCCTGCGTCCGCCCCAGCGCGAATGACGGGATCATCACACAGCCTTTCTTTTTCTGGCCCTCATGAATCGCCGCCACCAGCCGGTCCATTTCCGCCTGTCGCGTAAAATCCTTCGGCAGCACGCGGCTGCCGCGCGTCGTTTCCATGATCAACACATCGGCTTTCACATCCTCAAACCGCGCGCCCTTGAGCAGCGTTTGGTCGTGAAAACACACATCGCCGGTGTAGAAAAGCGTTTCCTTTTTCCCGCGCAGCAATATTCCCGCCGAACCCATCGTGTGGCCGGCGTCGAAAAACTCCAGCGTGGGCGAAGACCAACCGGCGCGTTCTTTGTGGTATGCCTGCCATTCCACTTCGCGGTTATATTTGAAGCCCTGAAACCGTGCCGCCATGTCATCCAGTTCGTCGTGGGTGTAGAGCGGATATTCCTTGATGCCCAGTTCGTCCCGCTGGCGGGTCATCACATTCACGGAATTGTGCAGTACGCGCTCCGAGAGCAGATAACTCAGCTCGGTCATCAGCACATGCGCCTTGGGAAAATGCTTCACCGCCACCGGCAGCGCGCCGACGTGATCGTGGTGACAATGAGAAATCGCGATCGCATCCACGTCGTGCGTGCCCGCCTTGCCGAAGCGCGGCAGCGCATCGCGGCCCTCGCGTTTCGGGTGCATCCCGGCGTCGAGCAAAATGCGGTGTTCATCCAGCTCTACCAGCCAGGCGCTGGCGCCAATATCCGTATCCGGATTCAAATTCGTGACATTCACAGGCTAATTGAACCACAGTCCGCACCGAATGGACACAGATTATTCCGCCGGACGTAAAATAATTCCCGCGCGGCCGCCGCTAATGCCAAATCTCGTCGAAACGATCCGTCACTTCGCCGGATACCGCCAGACCCAGTCGCCCGTCGCGAAATCCGGAACCGTCTCGCCGTGTTCATTGACCTTCGTGCCCGCCACCCCACCGTCGTCCTTTTCATTCCAGCCGATGGCATACAGGACAAATTGCCCATCACTTGTGCGCCGATATTTCAGCGGTCCGCCGCCAATCACATCGTTCGGCACTACGGCGATGAACTGCGGTGCAAGCGCGGCGAGCGCTTCGGGAAATTCCCCGTGCGCCAGCCGGTAACGCTCCAGCGCCAGCGCCACCCGCGCGAGATTCACGGAGGATTGGCCTTCGGCGATTTTTTTCAAAAAATTATGCGCAGACCTGAAATCGTCGTTGAAAGTTTTTTTCACACAAATAAGCGGATCCAAAAAGCCGGCACTGACAGTCGCCGCATCCGCCTCCTGCACCAATCGCGGCGATACGGTCCGCGCCACCGCGTCAATCGCCGTGGAATAACGCTCCTGCTCCCGGCTGTTTTGCAAACAGCTTTGGTAATACCAGCCGTCCGGCACCAGCCGCAGCAGAAAAAATTCCCATTCGCGGCTGCCCGAATAACCGACTCCCATTTCGGCAAACATCCGGGCGAGATTCCGGTGGCGACGCAAATAATCAGCTTCCCGCGCGGAAAAAATAATTTCCGCCTGCTGCCCAACCACGCCTGCCGCGAGAAAATCCACCTTCGCCAAATCGGCATCGAGCGCGACCAGTTGCGCCGCCGTCCATTGCCGGCGGGCCAGCCCTTCATACACCGGCTGGAGGCTTAGCCTGAGCATGGCGATCCGCACCAATTGCGAAATCAGGAATGGCTCGGATTGTATCGCGCCGGTCAGCCGCAAACTCAGCCGCACATCCGCTGCCGCCGCCGCCGGCTGGCGGTCTTGCAAAACGGCGACCGCATGCAGTTGCAACACTTGCGCATAACGCTTCAACAGCCCCAGATGCGGCAACAAAATGCTGGCGCAATTATCATCGTGGTAAGTCACCGGAAACCGCGAATCCACTCGCGCCTCGGCCGACCGCAGTTCGTCCAGAATCGGATCAAATTTACTCAGCGCCAGCAGCACGTCGCGCGCCGGCGTCTGTGGTTGCGCGGTGATAGCAATGTTGGCCGCCGGATTAGTCGTGCCCAGATCGCGATAATATTTCTGCCACGGCGTCAAATCGGCCAGCTCGGCGCGCTCCCACTCGCCGGAAAATTCCGGCGTCTTCGGCCAGCGATAAGTCCCGTTCGTGCCCACCAGCGCGGAGCAATTCATCGGCAACAGGGGCAGCAAATTAGAAACCACTTCGCTGTAAATCTGGCGCCCATACCAAGCCTCCGCCCGATCCGGTCGGTTCAGAAAAAGCAATTTTTCCTCCGCGATAAATACCGGCAACAGAGCGAAATTCTTTTCTGCGGGCACTTCCGGTGGAATGTAATCCGTATAAACAGTTTTTTCGCCCCGCGCCTGCCGGGCCTGCAAATATTGATTCCACGCGTGCCAGCCGCGCCAGTCTTCCTCGGCAAAAAACAACGCAATCAAAGTAGCGAAACTCGCAAGGCCGAAAAGTAGCCGCTGGCGATGACGCCAATCGCAAGCCCAACGAATGAGTCGCCAACCCACCAAAAGAATTCCGGCAAACAATCCGCTGGCGGCCAGAAATGCCGTCAATGCCACCGCCCAACCGGCACCATCGCGCGGACCGCCGGGCGGAAAACTACTGATCACGACCAGCGCCAAAAAAGTTATGCCGGTCAATATCCACCACGGTCGCAGCCAGTGCGGCATGAACGGCGATGCTTTCCAAAAATTCTTATTTTTTTCGTCCATAAATTTATTGGTGTTTTCTTGCTAATCAGCGTGCTTGGCAATCATCATCGGTTTTATCTAAACGGTCACCATTTCCACGCGTTCACTGCGTGGTTTCGGCGAGAACATTTTTCGCCGGTCGGCCTCGCCGGTTTCACACGGCCCGATCAATTCCGCAAACAGCCGTTGCTGCTGCCGCAGTTCCATCAACTGTTCCGGCGAGGGCGGACCGGAAATTTCGACCATTCGCGGCTCCGGCTCGCGGATCGAAAGATGCAGCGCCAAAATCACCAGCCACACCGCCGCCAGCCCCGCCCATGCTTTGGGATGCGGCCAGAAAACCGCGACCAACTTTTGTTTGGTCGTAATCCACGAAGCGGCCGGCGCGGGCCGAGGCGCCGCTTGCGTCGCTGCCATTAAAATTTCTGCGCGCCACGCCGGCGGAATTTCTTTCAGCGACTGACGCTGCAAGCGTTGTTCCAAGTCATTCATTTGATTTCCTCGTAAAGGGGACGCAGCTGGTCGCGCAATTTGTCTAGCCCGTAGCGGTACCGGCTCGCGGCCGTGTTGGGCGGAATTTCCAGCGCGGCGGCGATTTCCGCGAAGGTCAGGTCGCCCCACAATTTCAAATGCACAACCGCGCGCTGCTCCGCCGGCAATGCAGCGAGCGCGGCGGCCAGCGCTTGGCGAAACATTTCCTCGTCCGGTTCGGTCGCCGGCGCGAACGGCGAAATCATTTCCGCCGCAAAATTTTCCTTCGTGCGCTCCCGCGTGCCGCGCCGGCGCAGCAGGTCAATCGCCGCGTTGTGCGCGAGTTGGACGAGAAATGCGCGCTCCACCCGGACGCCCGCCAACCGCGCCGGTTCGCGGGCGAGTTTGACAAAAATTTCCTGAAGCAAATCGCGCGTGTCCGCCTCGTCCCGCGTGAGGTTCAGCAAAAAAGCAAACAGCGCCGCCGCGTGAGCGTCGTACAATTGGGCGATGTCCGGGCCGGCGGGCATTTATCTAATGACGCAGCGGGCAACGGAATTTGTCTAGCTCAGTTTTTAGTTTTTAGTTTTATACTTTTAGTTCAAATTGCTGACTGGCAGTCCGTTCCACTTATAACTAAAAATTCAAAACCAACTTCATCTCCATGCCGCCGCCGAAAAAAAAAGTTGCCGTCCGCGCCCGCGCCCGCGTGCTGACGCAATGGCGCGGGGTGGATTACTCGCCGCTGGAAGTGGCCCGCGCCACGCCGGCGCGGTGTGCCAGTGAATTGCTGCCGGCGCTGCTCAAAGATTTGCGGCTGGATTCGCGCCGCGCCGAGGCGGAGGTGGTGAAGGTGTGGAACGACTTGCTGGATCCCGCCGTCACCGCCCATGCGCAGCCAGCGAATTTGCACAAGGGCACGCTATTTGTGAACGTGGACAATAGCGCGTGGCTCAATGAAATTGTCCGCTACCGCCGCAAGGAAATCCTCGACCGCCTTCAGCACAGCTTCGGCGCGACGGTCATTCAGAAAATTTCCTTCCGCATCGGCTGATTAACGGCGCCCGAGTTTCGGCGGGAGCAACCAAGCCAGCGTGGCGCACTGACCGGCGCGAAACGTTTCGATTTCCAATTTTGCCAGCGCGCCTTTTTTTAGCGCAAATCCCGCGCCGGGTTTGCCCGTGACCAGCAGCGACAGCACATCGCTCAAATCCGGTTCGTGCCCGACGAGTAACAGATTTTCCGGCAATTTTTTTTGCGCACTGATTTTTTGCACCAGCTTTTTGGTGCTGCCGCCGGGGCGCAGTTCCTCCACCAAAACCAAGGTTTTTTTATTTTTCATTTCCCTGACAATGATTTCTGCCGTCTGCCGCGTGCGAACCAACGGGCTGGACCAGATGGCATCGAATTGAATTTTCAGGTCGCGCAACACGACGGCAGTGACGCGCAACTGGCGGCGGCCTTTCGCGACGAGCGGACGCGCTTCATCGGTGGCAAAATCAAATTCTTCACGTTCGACCGCGAGGGCGTGCCGCAACAGAAACAGGTTCATGCGAAAAATTTACCCGCTGCCGTGCGGGACGCAATGGCGGAAAAATGTCACAATTATGCCTTTGGTTTGTCGGCCGGGATTTTTTATGCTGCCCGCATGGAAGCCGTGCGCCGCGCGATCATTGATGTCGGCACCAACTCGGTCAAGCTGCTCGTTGCCGACGTGACGAGCGGCGAAGTGCGCCCGGTGCACGAGGAAAGTCGCCAGACGCGGCTCGGTCGGGGATTTTACGAAACGCACAAATTGCAGCCGGCGGCCATCGCGCACACTGCCGCTGCCGTGGCGGAATTCGCCCGGATCGCGCACGAAAAAGAAGCCAGCCGCATTCAGGTCATCGCCACCAGCGCCGCGCGCGACGCCATGAACCCGCGCGATTTGACGGATGCCATCGAACACGCGGCCGGCCTGAAAACGGAAATCATCTCCGGCGCGCGCGAGGCGGACTGGGCGTTTCGCGGCGTGGCCACGGATGCTGAACTGGCGAAATCGCCGTTACTCCTGCTCGATGTCGGCGGCGGCAGCACGGAATTCATTCTCGGCCACGGTCACAAAAAGACGTTCGCGCAAAGTTTTCCCCTCGGCACGGTACGGCTGCTGGAAAAATTTCCCGTCGCCGACCCACCAACCAACGCAGATTTTCAAGCCAGTCACGCCTGGGTGAAAAATTTATTTCACGCGGAAATCTGGCCGCTGCTGGAGCCGGCCTTGCAGCACGAACGCAAATCCGGCGCCATCCAACTCGTCGGCACCGGCGGCACGACGAGCATTCTGGCGCGGGTGGAAAACAAAATGGACCGCTTCGACCGCGACAAAATTGAAAGCACGGTTTTGAGTTTTGACCAAATCGTCGCGCACCGGAAAAATCTCTGGCGATTGCCGCTGGCCGAGCGCAAAGAAATTCCCGGCCTGCCCAAGCTCCGCGCGGATGTGATTCTCACCGGCGTGCTGATTTACGAGGCGGTGATGGAAGAATTCGGCTTTGCCACCCTGCGCATCAGCACGCGGGGTTTGCGTTTCGCGGCGGTGATGGAATAAACTTTTTGCCGCCACCGGTTTTCTCTGGGAAGCTGTAGCGCAACTTATGCGCGTCTTAATTGTCGGCTGCGGTTACGTCGGGCTGCCACTGGGTAAAGCACTGGCACAGCAGGGCCACACCGTTTTTGGCCTGCGCCGCAGTTCGTTGGCCGATGCGGAACTCCTCGCCGCCGGCATCACCCCGCTGCACGCCGATCTCACCCAACCGGAAACCTTCGCCGGCCTGCCGCAAGATTTTGATTGGGTCGTGAACTGCACCGCAGCGGGCGGCGGCGGCGCGGAGGATTACCGGAAAATTTATCTCGCAGGCAATCGGAACCTGATTGCGTGGCTGGCGAATTCCCCGCCGAAAAAATTTGTCTACACCAGCAGTACCAGCGTGTACGGCCAGAACGACGGTTCGGTGGTGACGGAAGATTCGCCGACGACGCCCGAGGCGGAAACGGCGAAAGTCTTGGTGCAGGCGGAAAAATGGTTGCTGGCAGCGGTGGCCGAACGCCAGTTCCCGGCGGTGATTTTGCGCGTGGCGGGCATTTACGGACCGGGGCGCGGCCATGCATTCAAGCAATTTCTGCGCGCCGAGGCGCGGCTGGAAGGTGACGGCTCGCGGTGGCTGAACATGATTCACCGCGATGATGTGGCGGGGGTGATTATGGCCGCCTTGGAACGCGGCATCCCGGGGGAAATTTACAATGCCG